>Ga0208379_1001007_pt1 | contig 11383 bp, 26 predicted proteins | sample CryBogCBE02Aug07_FD_184559 | JGI IMG/M metagenome (GOLD analysis project Ga0208379, IMG submission 184559) | Freshwater microbial communities from Crystal Bog, Wisconsin, USA - CBE02Aug07 (SPAdes) | ecosystem: Environmental > Aquatic > Freshwater > Lake | place: Crystal Bog, Wisconsin, USA... | reverse complement strand
AACAGGGTTCGGAAAAATAAAAAAGCCCGCCCCTAAGCCGGATAAAGCGGAGGCGGGGCAGATCCGTGATGGTGCTTCATGGCGTCCAGCTCGGCTGTCCGCTCCGGCCCGCGTGCCAGCATGCCCAGCTCCCGCAGGTGGCGCAGGGCTTGGCTGCAGGTGTCAACCAGATCGTCATGCTTTGCCTTCGGGAAGGTCGAAACCTGCCGGATCATCATCTCGGCATAGGCTTTGTCGGGCGCGTAAACCATGCCCTCGGCGAACAAATGGCTGACGGAGTGCAGGCGTGCGACCTTGTCCAGCCGTTTGGGATTGGACAGTTGGACGGCGAACAGCTCGTGGTTGTACAGGCGCCGCAGCTCCTGATCGACCGACATGCCGGACGCCTTGGCCTCGATCAGCACCTTGTCAACCTTCCAGTGCTTGGCCGTCTCGGCAATCTTGATCACCAGTTTGTGAATCGGCAGCTTCTCCTGCCATGCGTCGATCAGCATGACCTTTGGCGCCAGCTCGCCATAGGTGCGCTCGACCTGCATGACGCGGCCATCGGCGCCGATAATTTTCTGGGCCTGAGCAGTCGGATCATGTGCGAAGACGCCCCACACCGACATAGCGCTGAAATCGTTCTCTTCCTTCTCAGTGTAGGCGGTGTCGACCGACGCCAAGATGTATTCGAAGGGCGGATAAGCATTGTCGGGCGATTCCCACAACTGCCACCAATCGCGCTCGATGATGCCGCCACCGCGCGGCGCAGGCTCTTGCTGGTACTGACCGGCGAAGCCGAACTCGCCCATGACGGCACGGTCACGCTTGACGACCTCGATCGGGAAACGCTTCGGGAACAGCAGCTCGTTCGGCTCGGTTCGAGGATCGACGGCACCGAGCAGGGTGGGCGTGGCGCGGATCGGATCGAACAGCATCGGCAGCATGATGTGGTCGTAGCCCAACTGCTTATCGAGGATGACGCCGCTGATGTCGTCCTCATGCAGGCGCTGCATGATCACGATGATGGCGGACTTTTTGGGGTTGTTAAGGCGCGACGGGATGGCCTCAAGGAAGGTCTGCACCTCGGCCTGCCGCTGCACTTCGGAGGCAGCCGAATCGACGCTGTGCGGATCGTCGATGATCACCCGATCACCACGAATACCGGTCAGCGACGTGATTGCGGTGGCAATGCGGAAGCCTTGCGCCCCATTGACGAAGTTCAGTTTTTCGTTCTGATCCCGCGCCAATTGCACCCGATCGCCCCAATGGCTCTGATACCATTCCGACGTGATCAATTGGCGCATGCGGCGCGAATCGCGTGCCGATAGGTTTTCGATTTTGTGCGCTGCACAAACATACCGAAGGTGGGGCATGGCACGCGGCCCCCATTCCCAAGCAGGCCAGAAGACGTTCAACAGGAGCGATTTAGACGTGCCAGGAGGCACGTTCACCAGCAACCGGTTATACCAGCGCCCATCCTCCATTCGCATGCCATCTGTGATTGCCTCTAGGTGCTCACAGATGAAGTCAACGTGCCAGTTGTGGTCGTATTTCTGACCAGGCTCGACGACGTGCCAAGCCTTCCTAATGAAGGCGGACAGCGACCGCTCACAGAGCGTGCGCTCGACCGCATGCGGAAGGAGGGCGATCTTATTCATCGTCATCGTCTTCCGCCGGTGGATTCAGCGCCATGTCAAGCAGATCCAGTTCCTCGTCGGACATATGCGACAGATCGATGTGCTCGACCTTCACCGGCCCGCCATCCTTGCCGGTCAGCTCGGTGCGGTTCTTCTGCTGATACCGAGGGGCGATCTTTTCGGCTTCCCACTGCTCGAACGACACTTGGATCTTGAGCAATTGCGGATCAACCCCATCAGCTTGCGCGGTGGCGATCTTGTCGCGGATCTTTTTGATCCGAAACTCGGTCAAAGCTTCGCGTGCGCGCGCGCATTGTGCGTCGAAATCAGGGTTTTCGTGCATCCAACGATAAACGGTTCTGCGATTGAGTTTCAACGCTTCGCATGCATCGACGAGGTCAGAACCTGCGATCATAAGGTCACAGATCTGATCAGCGATTTCCTGCGTAAATTTTGAAGGGCGACCGACTTTTGACATATTGAGAACCATAAAACCTAATGAATTTCAGCATTTATAGCACAAAATGCGTGATCAGCAAACCCATGATCAAATCGGTCGAAATATAAGCAAAAATACTTAGTCTGCATTTTTTTTGAAATTATTTCGTTTTGGGGGTTTACAAACGAAATTACTTCGCTTATATTCAGATCATCAACAGGGCGACGCCCTAACAACAGGAGCCGATCATGACAAAACGCATCACACTCGCAACCGTTAAGTCCTTCATCAAAAAGAACGAAGGCAAGCTTTTTGTTAATCCAAAATCACGTTTTGACGGCATGGTTGACATGGTCACACCCAACGAAGGCAGCAAGTTTAACCCAGCAGAGCCTTCATACACCCCCCATAAAAACAATTTTAACATGCGCGGTGTTTGGTTCGTTTTCGATGGTGGTGACAGCTACACTGCTTATGATGATGGGGAATATCAGGGCTTTGATGTTTATAACTGCTGCGGCAATTTCATCATCGCTGTTGAAAAACAAGCTTAATCAATCGGGGGGCTTCGGCCCCCAACCAACCTAACAGGAGGTTTTTATGGGTAAGGCAAAAAAGAACGACATCATCGCTGTTGAGCACAGCCACAGCATGACCGAACTGAACGGCAAAACCAAAATTTATGAAACCCTGTTTTTAGCATGTGTAGTTCGTGCCGACCGTCAGGGCATCGTGCAAGAGTTTAAAAAGATTGGCGGCACCAAGTGCAAGGCAGAACGCCCATACCGCGTCATGACCATCGACAACGCCGACAAACAGGCATTGGCAAAGGCATTGGCTGTCAAGATTGAGGCAGAGCCAAACAAAAATTATTACACAACCCCCAAATTGCTGATTGATGCCATCAATTCAGGCGTCGCGTAAAAGGAGATTAACCATGTCGAAACAGGTTGGAACCAGCCCTATGACCATAAAGCAGTGCATCCGTAAGGCAGCCTTTGTGAAGGGTTTTAAGGATGCTAAGGCAGGCAAGCCTTTTGATTATGACTTTGAGGAAGGCAACATTAGCAATCAGTGGGCATATGAGCGTGGCAGACAGTTTGCCATACTGTTTGCAGGTCAATTAAAGCGCGGCAACAAAATCAGCCTATCGGCAGAGTATGGTCTCGGCATGGCTATTACCGCCCGCGCAATCATATAAAAAAAATTGAAATAATTTCGTTTTTGCTGTTGACGGGTGAAATTACTTCGCTTATGGTAATTTCATCAACAATGGGCAACGCCCACACCGCAGGAGATTAACATGCTTGATTTTATTATGATCGAAAACGACGGCATGGACCGCAATCACAGCTCTCTTTACGACCGCGGGTCTGCTGATAGCTATTACGGGCGCAAGATTGAGCCTCATTATTACATCGGCACAACCCGCATAACCGACCTGACCGATGAGCAAATTGCTGAATACTGCTTAGGCTATTCCGAAAACACTGGCTTTAAAGATTGGGGCTGATCATGAAAAATTTGCTTTGGGATATATTCGAACTATTCGGGCTGGCCACTTTCGTGGCCGCCCTCACAATATGGCTAGACTTCCTTGGTCAGTAAAAATACTTATTGCGAAAATACTTCTTGCAATAAGAAATTACTTCGCTATTCTCACCTTATCGGGATGTTCCGATTTTACCTTATGGAGATTTTATCATGACCGCATCCAACCTCCCCCTCGCCGACCGTTATGCAGCAGCCAAGGCAGCATTTGACGCAGCAGAAAAGGCGCTCAATGCCCTGAAGGCAGAAGTCAAGGCGACCGGCGCTTCGCACATCGAAGGCGTCTCATGCGACTTGTCTGTTAATTTGTCACAACGATCATCGGTCAGCGAAGACCTGCTGTTTGCCAAATACGGCATCACCCTGACCGAGCTGGACACATGCAAGGTCGAAGGCAAGCCTTTCGAGGTCATTAAGGTTAAGGCAAAGCAACCGACAGCCTAATTGGAGAGGGGGCTTCGGCCCCCAGCCACCGCAGGGGAACACCATGACCAGATTGATCAACACCTACCGCAAGCTTCCATCCATGAAAAACCGCAGCCGTTTGCAGACATACATAGAAAGGCACCCCATGGCGATTTGCGTTGCCACCGCAGAAGAAATTTCGTTTTTACTTGCAAACCACTTTTTGATTTGAGAGAAACAGACAATGGATACCCATAATCTTTTAGAAGCGAAATACGAAGCACACCGCTTGGCTGATGAAGCCATCGTGGCGCATTATTCAAGCACCAGTGAACTCGGCAGGCAGTGGCACATCCGCGAAGTCCACCGGCATTTTCTGAAAATCGCCGACGCTTTGGGGTATGACGTTCAGCTTCGCAGTGCCGAAAATACAGATGACGAGGCAGCATAATGTCACCGCAGGATCTGGCCGACTTCATGTCTGTCCAAAATTTTACCCAAAAAGACATGGCCTATATGACAGGCAAAAGCCAACGCATGGTGCAATTTTGGCTGATTGGCAAACACCCCATACCGCAGACCGTGTTTATGCTGTGCGCGGCATTGAGTGACGAACTGGTCGATGTTGACTGGGTTGTCGAAACGGTTGCCGAGTTTCGGGGCGAAGACTGAACGGGCGGGGGAAACCCCGCCCTTTTCTTTTACAAGCCAATTGATGCAGGCAGCGGATCATCCAAACTAAACTGCCCAGCACTGATCTCGTTCAAAGGGTCTGCTATGTTTATCCGTGATCCGGTGACCTTTGCGCCGTGAAACGTCTCCTTCACAGCCATCACGGTCGGCAGGGCGTGGATGAGGCGTCCGATCTCCTCCAAAGTGTAAACCTGCACAAGCCTCCCTTCCGCCATGACGTGCCGCAGGTCGCCATTTTCGCGCACGAGGGCAGCCACTGACCCGTCAGGCAAAGGAACCTCCCACACCGAGGGGGACACCTTGTCAGCGCCCGCCTCTGTCGCTTTACGGTCGAGAGCACGCCATGCAGCAATCATGCGCTTTGCCTGCTGCCGCAGCTCTTCCAAATCGCCATGCCAAATCGCCTGATTAAATAGGAATCGTTGCCTATCGAACTTTTCCCTTAATTCAACACCGACAAGCAGTCTGAGCCGATCGACACCCCACCGCTTTTCCATCTCACTCGCCGTCAGATCAACCTCATCGATTTCTGCCTGTCCTCCGATATACATTGCGGGCGTCATCGCCCATGGCATGTGCGCCGATTTTACCGCCAAAGGGTTCAACGCCGTATTTTTTGACCCTGATTTCTTCACCATAAAATTACCTCCTGATTAGTGTCCCAGACATTCGGGGGACAGGGGACACTTATATAGTGTTGTGTCCCTGTCTGTCCCCCTGATGGTTTTTTGTCTTAAAAACTGTCCCCTGACTGTCCCTCCACTGTCCCCGACTGTCCCCCAACAAGTTAATCCGTTGAAAACCAACAATAATTTGCCCAACTACAAACTGTCCCCGTGGACACTAGCCTGTCAATTGCACGCGAAAACGTCTTTTTCTTGGTTTCCTGCTCATTTGGCGACGCTGAATAGTAAAATTGCCTCCAAACACCCACATTGACGACCCTCGTGCCGGTCGGGATTTGGGGCAGCCCGACCATCTCACCGGCATCATTGATGGCCGCTTTCAGCGCCGCCAAGACCGCCTTATCGTTCTGGTTCAAGGCACGCTGAGGGCGCTTTTTGGCTGGTGCATTAGCCTCATCGACAGGCACCAAAGCGAGGCTGTTGTTGTCTGGATCGATGGCAGACAGGCTAACGCTTTCCATGTGGAATAGGAATTTTAACCCGTCTTCGCCGTCCTTTTGCTTTGTGATCGTGAGCTGACCGACGCGATGCACCGAGTCGTCTTCGCTGAGTTTCATCAATTCCAATTCGCTATCCACGGCCCCCAGAAGGCTGCTGTGGCCGCGTTGTCCGCGTGCCTCGTCCTTACCACTGTGGTGAACAAGAAGGACGGCAGAATCGGTCGCCTGTTGCAGCAGGCCCACCATGGCAATGAAGGCACCCATGTCCTCCGAGCTGTTTTCATTGCCGCCTGCAAACGCACGCGCCAAGGTGTCGATGATGATCAGGACGGGTTTAATCTGGTTGGTTTTGATTTCCTTAATTAGGCCCGCGACGTCATCCACCTTTGACCGCATGTTGAGCTGACCCTTCAGGAAAAAGAGGCGCTCGACCTCCGGCAGGTTGTGCCGCTTGCGATTGGCGTCCATACGCCGTTTGAGGCCAGCTCCGCCTTCTCCTGCGATATAAACGACGTCTCCCTGCACTGTCTCCTTGCCGAAAACCGGCAGGCCAAGGCTGATGTTTGTGCCTGCATATGTCGCAACGAATGATTTGTAGGTGCCAGGCTTACCATACAATGAACCCAAGGCCTTCACAGGCAGGATGTCCTTGATCAGCCACTGTACCGGCTCGTCTTTAAGCTGATTGGCCGGTATCAGCTTGTATTTGTTGGGCTGCTCCGCCTTTGGCGTGGCTGCGAACTCATCGTCAATTGAAGATCTTGAAACTTCACCTAAAATTTCGCCCGTTTCGGGATCAAACCTGATCCCGTCCAATTCTAAAGGGCCGGATGGCGCCTTCTTTTTGGGCGGTTCCTGATGCGCGTGCTCTTTGACCTTTGTCGTCCACTGCTTATAGGCATTCTGCCACTTGTGCCGAAACATCGTGATGCCTCGGCCTTCCTGTTCCAACAGATCGGCATTTGTCTTTGTGCCGTCATTAAGTATGCGGCTCTTGACCTGCCGCTCGTATATAAAAAAGGCCTCATCGCAATATTTAACCATAAGGTAGTCTTCGATGAATGGCGCCTCGCGGTATAGATCGACCACGCGGCCCCACACGAAACGGGTCATGTAATCTTCGCGCCCGTCTTGGATCTGGCCGAATGCTGTTAGACTTTGGTCTGGTGTCGATGTTTTGACACCATTGACAGATCCGCCCCCACCATATTGCGCGACAAGGCCGTCGATTTCATCACAGAGCCATTTAGGCATGACCGCGATTTCGATTTCCCACGGCTCTTGCCCCTCAAGCCATTCATACCTGTCACCACTTTCGTGCATGGATGGCGGACACATGATAAAGCCGCCCTGCCCGCGTATGTCCACGCCAATGCTGGTTTTGCATGTGGGTGCCGTCCACCCTTCGGGAACCTTGAACAAGTGCTGAAAGCCGCCTCCGCCTGTCTTTTGGCAGACGGTCGTGATTTCCTGCGCCACTTGCTGCTTGTCGCGCATGACGTACCACCACAAAGCAGCTTGCGGGTTTTTTTGAACATCCAGATCCACAACCACCAGATTTGAACATCTGCCGGTGATGATGCCCATGTTGTCACGATTGGCGTGAATGCCATTCGGGCCATACCAACGCTGGAAAGTCAGATCTGGTGCAAGTTCATGCTCAAGGTCGCGCCATTCAGGCAGCGCTGGCCGTTTCCATGACTTGTCTTCCTTTGGCGTCTTGGCTGGCACCACCTGCAAGCCAAGGTCACGATACATTTGGGCGAAGTCAGCCGCGCCCGCAAAGGACGCATCGAATGAGGGGAGTGACATTTGCATCTCTAATAAAATCAGGTTGTTTCATGTAAAAATCGTGCGAGAAGCGCCGCCTCGGCCCGACCGTGATCTTTTTTGCGGGCAAAGTGTTGGTTAAGGGGCCAAAGGCTGATGGCTCTGGCTCGGCCTTCATCCTTATCGGCACCGAGGCGATAGTGCTTTTTCCAGCGTTGTGGCGTGACAAAATGCAAAGGAACCCAGCAGGCACCCACAACACCGATGGCAATGCCGTATGACTGGCCGAATTTAAAAGTGCTGCTGACGCCTTGGCCTGGCATTGCATGCACCGCCTCGATCATACCCATCTTTGGGCCATAGGCACGGATGATGCGTGCCATCTCGGCACCGTTTACAATGTTATTCGCCACCGGCATGTCATACACCGCGACGCGGTCTTGATCGGGGAAAAAGAAGGCAATTGCGCCCGAAATGCCTGGGTCAATGCCCATCACGCACCAAGGGCCATCGTCATACAATTCGGTCATTTTACGCCCCTCTTCTCGTCGTGCTGTATAAAATTGATGATAGACAATGTCCCGCCGGATGCCAAGATCAGCGGATAGCGCCACTTGTGAGGCACGGAATCGCGGTGCCTCCATTTTTTGTAGTTATTGTATGGCACGCCGATTTTCTCGGCTATTGCCTCGATTTGATTCCAATCAAGCATGTTTTTCATCTTTCAAGGCAAAGTCAATGAGCTTTGGTTCATTGATTTGATGGCAAGCCACGCAAAGATAAGCAATTTCATCTTTGTGTTTTTCTTTTTTGCTCAAACCGGGCAATTCATTAAAGTAAGTATCGCCAATACCAGCAACGACTTCCAGCAATCTATCGTTTTCGCAATACGGGCAGACAAATTTGATGTGTATTTTTGACATTTAACCCACCACCACATAGTTTTTGACTTCGCAGCCAAGAGCACGAAAATCTGCCTCACTCCAACGGAACCATGGCGCATCTTTTTCATACTGCACATAATATTCGTTTGTGTCCCATATCTTTTTGACCGCGTAAATGTGCTTGCATGGCGCCAAGGCCAGCATTGTTGCCAATATGATGCCCGTCATGCGTCATCCCCGTGCTTGCCCATGCCATAGCGAATAAACCCAATAAGGGGCATGATGAGGGGCATTGCGACGACAAAGCCACCCAACACCGCCAACCAGTTTAAACAGTACTCCTGCCACCATTCATTCATGATACGACCTTTGTTAAATCATCGACCAATGCGCCGTAGGTAATTTTTTCTGGGTTAGTTATGTAATATGAAACATCCTTCGGCGCTGATGCGTCATGCAAATGCGTCCAAGGGTCATTTACAGATGGCCGATCATGCAACAGATTTTCCAACATCCGTTCAGCCATGACCTTCTGCGTTTCCTCAATTGACGCAATCAATGCCTGCCATGCTGGGCTTTGTTGATACTGCTGTGCGATCAATCGAGGTATGAATGCTTTACGGGTAACTTCAGCATAATGAAACATGCCACTGCCGCCATTCGTAACAATGATGGGGCCAGTGATGACCTCTTTGACAGGCATAATGATTTCTGACTTCACAATTGCAGGCGCTGCAATCAAGCCAAAGATGCCCTTTAAAAATGACCTGCGATCCATCACTTCATCCTCGTCCATTTTCTAGCTTCAAGTGCTGCAATGTCATATCCAACGGCGTTCAAAAATTCTTGCATCTTTGACAGCACAAGACCCAGCGTGTTGTTTTCTGCATCTTTATCATGAAATTCCATCTGAACCTTTTTGATGACTAACCCATCTTGCTTAACCCAATATTCAAACACAAAATTTTCTTCCATCACTTCACCTTTACACAAACATGCCTAGTTACTTTTGTTGTATTGATCGTAAGCATTTCTGCTTCCTTACCGGCAATTTCACACACTTCCTGATTTTGCATCGGTATGGTTGCCAAAGCCACTGAATCGCCTTTTGCAAAAGGGCCAGCGTAAATATAAAGAACCAAAATCCATTCCATCACTTTCTATCCTTCAACCATTCGTTGTATCCATCATCATTGATTGTGAAATGAATATTCATATCAGCCAATTCCAATATTTTTTGATAAGCGTGTTCATACATTTTATTGCAGATCAACATCCTTACAGGATTGATCAATTTATAAAATTCATCTCTGTCCATCACTTTTTCTCCCTTAATGCGTTGTATTGATCCAAAACAGCCTTTGGTATTTTAGGCATAAGTGCGTTATTCCAAAATTGTTGCCTTGAATAATAAGTTTGCAGGTCAATGCCCTCCTTACGCGCCTCGCGGCGGTCAAGCACCATTTCCCTTTTTCTTTTAAACAATTTGGCGCGTGCTTCTTTTTCACGTTCTGCTGTTATGCCTAGTCGATCTTCAATCTCTTTGATGCGTTTTCTAAGTTCATCCAATCCACTTTCGGTATAAAATTCACTGTAACTGCCACCCGATGCTGCAAAATGATCCATCACTCTTTCTCCCCTAGTGCATTGTACGCAATCCATCCCAACGTACTCATATCTTTTTCGCCAAACTTATTTACACCTGCGTCACGCTTAACAATTTCCTTTAACGCTTCCCGCAGCCGTTCAATTTCGTCAGCGGCTTCACCCATAACATCTAATGTGGCATCATAAAGAGTTGGCAACACCCAACTTCGCAACCGTTTAACAATGTCCATCATCTTTCTCCTCCGGCCCAAGCCGTTCCATAATTGCTTGAGCCATAGTTAAACGGCCAGATTGCCTGCCGAGAAAATAAGCTTCAGTGATTGCCTTTTCCGTCAAGCCATGTTCTTCAATGAAATAATCTGGAACATTGTCTTCCGCCTTTTTCAGTTTCGGGCTTATAAACCACGCTTTGACGCATATTTGCCGTAAGTCGCGCTTCAGCCATTTGATCTGCATCCGCGCCTTTTCAAGATCCGTTGCACCGACCATCACCAATCCTCTTTAATATATTGCCATATCATCATTGAAAGATGTACCATTGCAAGCGTTGTACAAACAAACGCAGCAGTCAGCCAAATAAAGAAAAGAACACCAAGAAATTCAACCATCACTCTTTCTCCTGTAGCGCTTTTGTTTTGGCGCGGTAATAGTTGTAATACGCGCACATTATTTTCCCGTGCTCGTATGTTCTGTATTTTTTCAATCCTTTGGCAATGTGCTTGCCAAAGATGGTGTGCTGAATGGGCATAGACCAAACAAACCACCAGCCATCAGGACGCTGTTCAATTGGGTACATCACATTTTGCCCCTTCGCCTTCTGCTAATCTTTTCGTCGATAAACACCTGCTCCATCATGTACCAACACGCACCGAGCCAGACGGAAAAAAATAAAACCACCAGCGTAAAATCTAAAAGCATCACTCTTTCTCCCCTAGTGCCGTTTCGCCAATTCCTTGAAGATTAGCCGATAAAAGTGCCATATTGCTTATTACTTCCCGCAGCCGTTCAATTTCGTCAGCGGCTTCATACGCTGTTGTATCTTCAATTAACCCGCGCATCTCATCAAGCACTTGCCATTTTTGTTTCCGCAACCGTTCAACAATGTCAGTCATATGTTGTCCTCCAATGCTGTTTCCAATGACGTATCTGTAATAAGATTGATTTTTTTACCGCCTCGTACGTTTCATTGTCTTCATAAAGACCGCAATTCCAACCAAATTTCATTCCATTTAAATATTGCATATCTGCATTTGCATCTTTCTTATCTAGTTCTCTTTCCAGCTTC
>Ga0208379_1001004_pt1 | contig 11387 bp, 4 predicted proteins | sample CryBogCBE02Aug07_FD_184559 | JGI IMG/M metagenome (GOLD analysis project Ga0208379, IMG submission 184559) | Freshwater microbial communities from Crystal Bog, Wisconsin, USA - CBE02Aug07 (SPAdes) | ecosystem: Environmental > Aquatic > Freshwater > Lake | place: Crystal Bog, Wisconsin, USA... | reverse complement strand
CGGCTACTGGGCCATTTCCACAATTTCCGACAGTTCCGGGACGTAAAGTACTACCTGACGGCCCACCGCCGGCAACTCCCCCCGATCCTCCCGGTGTAACGCAGCAATTACCTCCATTAGATCCGGTTTTACCGCCTCCCGCATATAATAAAGTGAAGGGACTAAAAGTTCCTCCACTAACTGTCGAACTAGTTCCATTAACTGCGCTTATTCCCCCGGCCCCTACTGTATAGTTAAAGGTTTGTCCCCAATAATTACTATAAGGAGTTGGTAAATTTACGGTATATGATGCATAGGCTCCGCCACCACCTCCACCTCCTGCATTGAATGGTGGGGTGGTGGCTCTACTTCTACCGCCACCTCCACCTCCTCCCCATGATTCAATAATTACTGTTCGAGTTTCGGGTGGAATGGTTACAGTAGCGGTTATCGCTGTAGTAAAAGTATTTGACCAGGGCGTGCTAGCATTGTTACTAGTTCCGCCAAAACTTAACAAGGATAAATTTCCAGTAGTTGATATAGGAGTAGTATACGGAGTAGGCCCTACGTAAGTTCCTGAAGTAATAGTTGCTGAACGTTGATATGCTCTTAAATTGGTAGCAGTAGTTGGCCCAAATATACCGAATTCTGCTTTAACTTGGCTTAATGATACAGGACCGACAGGGATGGTCATTTACTCTCTAACCTTTCAACGCGAGCTGTAAGTTCTTTAATAGCTTCAACTAAGAGAGGTACAATTTTATCATATTTAACGCCAAGGTCATCTAGGTTTTCGACAACTGCCTCAGGTAATACTGATTGTACATCTTGTGCAATTAATCCTACTTGACTTTCACTAGTAGACAACCCTTTCTTTCTACTAGCAAGATCGTTCCATAGATATTTAACACCGTTAAGTTTTTTAACAGAATCTACAGCGTTGGTAAGCTGACTAGTAACATTTTTATACCTTGCATCCGAAGTTGCAACAAAGTCAATTGCGGTCACTATTCCAGTTGATGGTGTAAAATAAATAGTTCCTGTTGTGTTAATGTTAGCTGCTGAACCTGCAGTCGGTACACCTACTATATATTGGTTAGTTGTTGTATAAAAATTTTGTGATTGTAACTGTGTCGGAGTTCCGCCGCTTACGCCGGAATTATATAATGTATACCACTGTGTTGCACTAGCCGCTTCTATAATTAACTGTCCATTAGCCGGAATAGTAGTCGCGGCGTTAGCTGCTAACGCATCAATAGTTGCGCCTGGGTTAGGATAAACGTTGAGAGTATTAGCTCCTCTATTATTAATTGTAATAACTAATCCACCTGCGCTAGGTACAGGTAAAGTAGTGGCTGAGCTAGCATTTACTGTGGTGAAAACGTTATATTGATTTGATAAAGTAGATGCAAACTGTGAGTTAATATTTGCAGAGAGGCCGGTAGCGACTGTGGTATAAAGTAAGGCATTATTCTGCAATTGTAATCCTACGCCAGGAGCAATTGATACCCTAGTTACCGCATTAAATCCACCGACGTTTGAAGCTGTGGTAGTTTGTAGTATGATACTACCGCCGCCGAACGTGCCAGCAGTTGAAGTACCTGCTGTCAATGTGATATTACCGCCTGTTTGTCCGCTACCGCCTAGGCCGGCAGTGAATGAGATCGGCGGTCCTGCACCAGCGGTATTTTGAGGTGATATGTAAACAAGTCCATTATTGGTAGACATTGATAATGATCCGACCTGACTAGATCCGGATAAATTAATACCGTAAGAAGCAGCGCCGGTTAAATTTGTTACAGTGGTTATCATTGATGTGCCGGCATTTATTAATATAGGAGATTGTGTAACTTGCCCAATGCTAATCCCGCCTGCACTAGGTGCATTAATATTAACATATCCTCCGAGCCCTACACTTACAGCATTTCCCGCTGTTATATTAACAGAGCCACCTAATGATGCAGATGAACTGCCGCCTGCTGTTAGAGTAATACTCCCGCCGACGCCTGTAGTTAATGGTACACCACCATAGATGTTAATCGATGATCCGGTACTACCTACTGATATAGGCGCCGCTGAGCCAATGTTTATGGTTGGATTGATTGTTGCGATTCCGCCTACAGCGACGTAAGAAGGAACTATATTAAAACTAGGGGTTATTCCAGATCCTGCTGTTGCTGTTGTTCCGACAGTGATTGTTTGTAGGTAACTAGAAGTACTCCAGTACATTCCATAAGTTTCTCCTACTGTGCCGTTAGTGTCGTATAATAATCTGCCCGACGCAGTACTACCGGTTATTTGTGTAGAGTTTAATGTGATGACTGTGGTGCCCGCAGATCCTGCAGAACCAGTGTAACCAAAAGATCCAATATAACCAATGCTACCGCTATAACCAACTGATCCAGTATATCCTACCGAACCAGTATATCCAATTGATCCGTTATAACCGACTGAACCAGTATATCCTACCGAACCAGTATATCCAACTGATCCGTTATAACCGACAGATCCAGTATATCCTACCGAACCAGTATATCCAACTGAACCAGTATATCCAACTGATCCGTTATAACCGACTGAACCAGTATATCCTACCGAACCAGTATATCCAACTGATCCGTTATAACCGACTGAACCAGTATATCCAACTGAACCAGTATATCCAACTGATCCGTTATAACCGACTGAACCAGTATATCCTACCGAACCAGTATATCCAACTGATCCGTTATAACCGACAGATCCAGTATATCCAACTGAACCAGTATATCCAACTGATCCGTTATAACCGACAGATCCAGTATATCCAACTGATCCGTTATAACCGACTGAACCAGTATATCCAACTGATCCGTTATAACCGACAGATCCAGTATATCCAACTGATCCAGTATAACCAACTGATCCAGTATATCCTACCGAACCAGTATATCCAACTGATCCGTTATAACCGACTGAACCAGTATATCCTACCGAACCAGTATATCCAACTGATCCGTTATAACCGACAGATCCAGTATATCCTACCGAACCAGTATATCCAACTGATCCAGTATATCCAACGGATCCAGTATATCCTACCGAACCAGTATATCCAACTGAACCAGTATATCCAACTGAACCAGTATATCCATAATTTCCTGCAGCAAGGTATTCCACAACTAATGAATCATTAGCTCGAGGACTTGTACCGGCAAGAAATGTTACTGGTATTTGATAAGAGCCATTATTTAAGACTGAGGTCCCAGTCACATTATAAATTACTATAGTACCTGAGCTATTAGCATTTTCTTTAATTATTACTTGTCCACGAGTTGGATTATTTCCAAGACCCCACTGACCTAAATAAGGACCTAAGCTCTGACTATTAACATCAATAATATTAAGGAATAAGCTAAGAGCAGCATTGTAAGATGCATTATCGATTCTCAAACTACCCGGATTACTAACACCTGCTGCTTGTGAAGTAGTATCCCAATAATATCTCAATCCACCTTTGTCACCCTGGCTTCCTGTATATCCAACTGATCCGTTATAACCGACAGATCCAGTATATCCTACCGAACCAGTATATCCAACTGATCCGTTATAACCGACAGATCCAGTATATCCAACTGATCCGTTATAACCGACTGAACCAGTATATCCTACCGAACCAGTATATCCAACTGACCCGTTATAACCGACAGATCCGGTATAACCGACAGATCCGGTATATCCTCTAGAACCAACATACCCGGGGTTTCCTGTTATTGACCCCCCATTTAAAACAATGTTAGTAACCGTTAAAGTTCCGCCGACAAATAACCCACCACCGATACCTACGCCGCCTGCAACTTGTAATGCACCTGAATTTGTCGAATAGGTAGCATTTGTTCCCGTTACTGTTATTGTAGTCGAAGTAAAATTTGCCCCATCATAAGACTGGCCATTGACTACTAATTGACCCCCGATGTAAACATTTCCTTGTATACCAGCACCGCCGGCAACTATTAAAGCTCCGCTATTTGTACTGGTCGAAACTCCAACATTATTAATAAAGACTGCACCTTGAAATGTGTTAGTCGCGGCCGTTAAAAGTTGGCCATTTGAAGTAACATTTCCGTTGACCACTAACGATGTTACAATCGTAGCGGATCCATAAATTATTGTGCCGTCGCCTAGCTGTGCCATGTTCTATTATTTATACCTTATGTTATTCCGGTCTTTTCATCAAACCAATAGGTCTGTAATGTTCCGTCTGCAAGCTGACGTTGTTTTAAAGAAAGATTTCCTTGATTAAAAGCTCCATTTGTTACCCAGGTAACAACTCCTGTAGTAGTCATAACATAGTAATTCGGACTACTATCTCGGGGCCAAGTATTATTCGAATACATATTCAAAGCTAAAATAGTTCCAGGATAAGACGGATTCAATACTTTATTAGGGTAAGAAAATGGCGCATTATAAACTGCCGCTCCGTTCACTACTCTTAAATTGCTTAAATAAATATTAGCTCCGTTACCTGTTCCTCCATTATAATCTGAACCTGCAGAAAATACTCCAGAGGTAAAAGAACCTGCGTAAGTTACGCCAGGCCCTGCCTGAACACCGTTGATCCACATTCTTAAAAAGTTACTAGAATCTCTTGTTACTGCTAAGTGGTACCATTGAAGTGTATTCCAGGGGATGGTGGTGCCAAACCCGGTGTTATATAACATATTACCTACCCCGGTAACAGGATATGTAGCTGGACCTATGAATCCGTTAGCATAATGAGCGATAACAAACCCACCAGTCTGTAATACCCCAATAAAATGTTCATTTGATCCTGTTCTTCTATTAATCCAATATATAAAACACTCAACTGTAAAAGCTCCAGGAAAAGAAAACATTCCTGCAGCAGGAACAGGTGTATTAATAAATGCATCTGCACCTCCAGTAGCATTACATTGTAAACTACCTAATCGTATAGAAATTTCATCAAATGATGATGCATATATTGTTGCGGAATCTTCTCTTTTAACTGGTACTGCAGAGGTAGGAGATAATCCGTATCGAGCTGAATCGGCATTATAGTTATTTAAAATTTCGCTGGCGGAAAGTGCTCGATTGTAGATTTGTACATCAGCAATGTCGCCAGGTAATCCTTCTGTGCCTAAAGAAGTAGCGCCAATACTCACGTGACTACTAGTTGAATCGTTAGTTACAGGTCTAACAGAACTATCAGTTACTGTTAAAGGTATTCCATCTCTATATAATGATGCAGTGCCGTTAATCCCACCGGTTAAAGTAACAGCTACATAATGCCATGCTCCATCATTTAACGGTAAGCTGGTATTATTTTGGTAAAAAAAAGTATAGTTAGCCCCGCCTAAATTTTGTGTCTGAAATGCTAGTACTAAATGTGCTGCATCAACTCCCGGCCAAAGGGTCATACCCCACCCGGCTCCAAATTCGTTATTATCAGTTTTTCCTACAATTGTAAAAAAACGAGCAACATACGGAGTTGTTGTTCTGATCCATGCAGTAACTGTCATTTCTCCTAGACTATCTGCATAATTGCTAGTTGCTAATGCATATTGATTAGTACCATTGAAAGTATAATAACTTGATGATGAAAGAACCGTATAAGTTGGCGAGTTATTAAGATTAAATTGATATTGATTTTTACTTACATCGTACCAAACAGATGTATTATTTTTGGTAGATTTAAATGAATCTAAATTTGTAATTAAATTATTACCTACGATCATTCCGGTAATTTCATCAAATTTACCGTTGGTAAAAAGTGTACCAGTATTAGTTAATCTAGTAGATATGGCCATTTTTTATCCGAATATTGTATCTAAACTATTAGTTACAGTATTGTAGTATGTGTAAGCTGCACTAGTTTTAGTAACACCTGAAACCCAACCTACTCTATTTCCTACATATACGCTATCGCCGATACCTGCACCACCGAACACTCTTAATGCTCCAGTTGTGGTATTTGTCGAAGTTGTATTATTAGTAATACTAATACTATTTGTACCGGTTATATTAGGAACCGTGAGTGTGTCACTATTAGGATTGTAAGTTAAATTTCCACCAGAGTCGCTTAATAATACTGCTGTGCCTGAACTTGTATTGGCAAAAATTAAATAATATCCGGTATTAGTAGAAGATCCTGTTACTATAATTCCCGTAGCTTGAGGATTAGCTGATCCAGTATAACCAACTGATCCAGTATAACCAACTGATCCAGTATAACCAACACTTCCAGTGTAACCAGCACTTCCTATGTACCCAACACTACCTGTGTACCCAACACTACCTGTATATCCTGGATTAGTGCTCGATGATCCAGTATATCCAACACTGCCAGTATACCCGACACTACCAATATATCCAACGCTGCCTGTGTATCCTATTGACCCAGTGTATCCTATACTACCTGTATATCCAGGTGCAGTGCTTGCTGATCCAGTATAACCAACTGATCCAGTATAACCAACACTGCCTGTGTATCCTATACTACCTGTATATCCAACACTACCCGTGTATCCTATACTACCTGTATATCCTGGATTAGTGCTTGATGATCCGGTATATCCAAAGCTACCTGTGTATCCAAAACTTCCGGTATAACCGATAGAACCAGTATAACCAACACTACCCGTGTATCCTATACTACCTGTATATCCAGGTGCAGTGCTTGCTGATCCAGTATAGCCAACTGATCCAGTATAGCCAACTGATCCAGTATAACCGATTGACCCAGTGTAGCCAACCGATCCATTATATCCCGTACTACCTGTATATCCAGGTGCAGTACTTGCTGATCCGGTATATCCCACACTACCTGTATATCCGACACTTCCTGTATACCCAATACTGCCTGTGTATCCAATTGACCCGGTATATCCGGTACTACCTACATACCCCGGTACAGTACTTGCCGATCCAGTATATCCAATACTACCAGTATATCCAATACTACCGGTATAACCGATTGACCCAGTGTAGCCAACCGATCCATTATATCCTGTACTACCTGTATATCCAGGATTAGTGCTCGATGATCCAGTATATCCAACTGAACCGGTGTAACCGACACTACCAGTATACCCAACTGATCCGGTATATCCGGTACTACCTACATAACCCGGTACAGTACTTGCCGATCCAGTATATCCAACTGAACCAGTATATCCAACTGAACCAGTATATCCGATCGATCCTGTATATCCAACTGAACCAGTGTAACCGACACTACCAGTATACCCAACTGATCCGGTATATCCAACTGATCCTGTGTATCCAACTGATCCTGTGTATCCAACTGATCCAGTATAACCAACACTTCCTGTATATCCAGGATTAGTACTTGCCGAACCAGTGTAACCAACTGATCCGGTATATCCAACTGACCCAGTGTAACCAACACTACCAGTGTAGCCAACCGATCCAGTATATCCTGTACTACCTGTATATCCAGGAACTGTACTAGATGAACCAGTGTAACCAACTGAACCAGTGTAACCGACTGAGCCTGTATAACCAACTGATCCAGTGTATCCAACTGATCCAGTATAACCAACTGACCCAGCATATCCAACACTTCCTGTGTATCCAACACTTCCAGTGTAACCAACACTTCCTGTATAACCAACACTTCCTGTATAACCAACTGAACCAGTGTAACCAACTGAACCAGTGTAACCAACTGAGCCTGTATAACCAACTGATCCAGTGTATCCAACCGATCCATTATATCCTGTACTGCCTGTATATCCAGGGTTAGTACTTGATGATCCAGTGTATCCAACTGATCCAGTGTATCCAACTGATCCAGTGTATCCAACTGATCCAGTGTATCCAACTGATCCAGTGTATCCAACTGATCCAGTATAACCAACACTTCCTGTATAACCAACTGATCCGGTGTATCCAACTGATCCAGTATAACCAACTGATCCAGTATAACCAACTGATCCAGTGTACCCGACGCTTCCGGTGTAGCCTTGACTTCCAGTATATCCGACACTACCAGTATATCCGTAACCTACAGTTATGCCATTAAGAATTATAGATCCATTTACATATAAATTTCTTCCAATCCCTACGCCGCCATATACTACTACTGCTGCATTAGAAGTACTAGTTGCAGAAACATAACTAACGAACGACGCAGTATTGCCGATATATAAACTTCCTCCAATACCTACACCGCCTATTACCTGTAATGCTCCACTATTGGTTGATGCTGAAATGTTTCCACTGTTTACCAATACCGAACCAGTATTAGTGATTCGTAGTTGTTCTGTTATGCTACTGCCATTATTTCTTGTATGTAACGATAGATACGATGAGTAATCATTGCTAACAGTATTCAATTTTCCAACACTAATCCCACCTAAACCTGCTCCTAATCCTGGAGCATATTGTGTCGAAAATTCGATACCTGACACTGGGGCACTTGTATATGTGCCTGTCGAACTAATAGTTACTTGAGATCTTAAAGACCCATCAGTGGTTTCACGAGCATTTACAGTCAATTGTCCGTTAGTAGTAACGATGTCACTGCCGACGTATATATTGCCGCCAATACCTACACCGCCTGCGACCTGTAAAATTCCTGAAGATGTTCCAGAACTTAATGTATTACCATTTATTATAACGGTCCCATTATCTTTTAATGACAGATTAATAGCCAATGATCCACCGGTAGACGATGCCCAAGAAGTTCCTGTTCCAAAGAAAAAGTTACCATTTGAGCTCATTATTATTGCAGGTTTATTGGTTCCTAAGCTATCTTGGTTTCCCATAAAGAGATATTGATTATTAGAATATGATGTAATAGCAATCGAACCTGCAAATTGTGCAGAAACAGTAGTACTAGTAGTTCCTCCTATTGCAAATGTAGTTCCATTAAATGTTAGATTAGGGCTAAATGTTGTAGTTCCAGTTCCACTCTGGTAAGGAATATAGTTAGTGGCACCTCCTGCAATATTTGTAGCAGTATTTGCATATCCTACAGACAAGTTTCCTGAATTATTTGCACTAATGTTACCGGTTATTGTCCCGAGAGAGGTAATATTCCCGCCGACATATATGTCTTTAGCAACACCTATACCTCCTAGAGTTTGTATAGATCCTGCCGCCGCAGTAATAAATTGGTAAGGTGCCCCAGGAGCTGCAGTGGCATTTGCTGTACTGACCGCATAAAAAATACCAGTTTTAATAGTACCATAGCCTACACTTCCAGTAGAAACAGTACCAGTTGACGTTTCGAAACCAACATTATACCATTCTAAATATTTGGTATCATTAGCAAGAACTAAAGCAGCATTGGTATCTGTACCGTTAGTATAATAATGTAATCTCAATCCGACGTCTTTTCCGTCGTCCACAGTCCATACGCTGTTAACTCCACCAGGAGGAACATGTAATTCTATAATATTATCGGTATAAACAGTATTAGTACTGAGAACATACGTTGCAGTTCCGTTAAATGTCACAGGTTGTTGGAACACAACAGGACCTGCAAATGTACTGTATTGAGTACTAGGTCCTATATAGATATTTTGGGCGGCGACTCCTCCCCAAACCATTAATGCTGCACTACTCGTACTTGATGCAGTTGTTTGGTTAGTGATAGTGATCGCTTGGTTAGTTGAGCTGCCTCTACTAGTAACACTTTGTAGCGTACTGGTGCCATTAATAATGATTCCACCATTAGTTCCAGAAGTAGCAATAGAAATATCAGTTCCGGCATAGATTAATGAAGTAACCTGTCCACCAAAACTGTTTAATGTAGCAGTAGTTACTATTTGTGCACCAGCAACAAAACTAGTTGTTCCTACGTATAATGCGCCACCGATTCCAACACCACCGACTACTTGTAAAGCTCCTGTATTGGTGTTAGTTGCATTGGTAGTATTGTTAACAATGATATAATTGGTAGTAGTTTGTCCTCTATTGGTTATACTTTGTAACGTACTGGTAGACCAGATCGTAATTTGACCAGATCCGGTACTGCTTACAACAGTATCGGTTCCGGCAGTTATGCCAGTGACTGCATAAGTTCCGACAGTTCCTGAAGTTATAATTATATAATTGTTAACGTAACTATTTTGTCCAATATATAGGTTTCCGCCAATTCCTACCCCACCTGCGACCTGTAAAACTCCTGTAGTGGTTCCTGTTGATGCAGTTGTACCTAAAATACTGACATAACCGTTATATTGTGCTAATTTAATTTGTCCAGTATCTAAAACTTCTATGCTAGGAATACCCGAAATATCGTTGACACTAAAGATAGTTCCTACTAAACTATCTACAATGGAAAATAATTGGCCGGAAGCGCCTTCGAAACTTAGCTGTCCTGTAGTACCACTATTGTATACATGCAGCGTAATTGTTGCGCTAGTTGTGGTATTTGCGCCTATAAAAGCAATAGTAGCTTCTGTGCTAGTGCCTTTATTCGGGGTAATTACGATATCGCGGTCATTAAGTGCCATTGAAAAATTCCAGTTTTATCCAGTTATTTATTTAAAATTTTGGGTATTTGTTTTTGGATTATAGACCAAATCTTCCACGGACAGCAGCAAAGTTCTGTGCAACTTGATCATCCGATAACGCAATATTGTACATTCTAAGTAATGCAATGTTAGATTTAGTATAGGCACTATAATTGGCTCCAACGGATGCTGCGCCAATTTCAAATGTATTATTACTAGGAGTTGGAGTCGCTGCAACAAACGAATCAGTATAGATTAATCTTCCATTTAAATAAGTTTTAAAAACGTTACTATTACGTGTTACTACCATATGAAACCATTGTCCTTGAACAATTTGTGTTCCACTTGTTCCTACTGTTAATCCGGTTGTAGCTCGACCGGCATAAGTCGGAGCATTAGTTCCGTCCCATAATTGATAACTAAGATAACTGCTACTATACAAAAACATAGTATGATATCCGGTATATCCAGCTAACATTCCACTATTATCTGTATTATTATAAACTCCTGGATATTCTTGGTATCCACTCAAAATTGTGTTAATTCTTGCTAAAATTTCGCTAGTGTGATTATTATAAAGATAGTTACTAACATTTAGAGCGGTACCAGATGCAAACCCTCCAATTATATATGCAAATCCTCCGTTAATAGTTGCAGAGTCTCTAGTAAAATTCATAGAATTTGTAGAACTATCGAATGAATAAAATGAAGGATTGTTTAATGTTAATTTGTATCCTGCAATAGAATCAATAATGGTACTTCCGCTTCCGAGATATGATTTTGTGTTTGCAAAATCAATACTAAGTAAAAGGTTTCCTAAACTCGGTGATTGACCGGTCACAGGGCCAGCAAATACACTCATAACCCATACCTCCCACGGTAGGCGTTAAAATTTTGATTAATTTCGTTGGCAGATAGTGCACG
>Ga0208379_1001001_pt1 | contig 11409 bp, 9 predicted proteins | sample CryBogCBE02Aug07_FD_184559 | JGI IMG/M metagenome (GOLD analysis project Ga0208379, IMG submission 184559) | Freshwater microbial communities from Crystal Bog, Wisconsin, USA - CBE02Aug07 (SPAdes) | ecosystem: Environmental > Aquatic > Freshwater > Lake | place: Crystal Bog, Wisconsin, USA... | reverse complement strand
TGTCGCATTATAGAATGCTAAAGCATATTCTACATCTCCACCTAGAACGTATGAGGAGATTGGGTAAATATCAGTGAATGTAGCAATCTGTTGAGAATATGTTGGAAAACTGCCAGGAGATGTAACTGAAAACGTCTTAGATGCCAGTATTGTTCCACCTGGCATACTTCCTCCAGCAACATTCATTAAAGCAATTGTAAAGGAAGCGGTTCCCGCCGCCAAAGGCCAATACTGTATTGAAACACGATTTATACCCATATTATCGTAAGGATAAGGAGTTAGGACATTCAAAGCAACTATGGCAGTATCAATAGAATTATGACAGCATCCAGTTAGACCTTGAAACCATGGAAGATATGGAGTCTGCGTAGGTGATATAGTAGAACTCTGTGTCAAGGATGCTGTTCTGCTCGTTGTAATTGTATTTGATGCTTGTATGGAAGGCGATACCGAAGTAGATGCTTGTACGGAAGGTGATACCGAATTGGATGCTTGACGCGAAGGTGATACTGATGTACTTTGTGTACGAGATATACTTGCCTGAACCGATGCCGTTTTAGAACCACTTACCGAGGCGGATGCGGTTTTAGTATCAGTTGGATCAACAGATGATGAGGGAGAAAAACTACTGCTTATCGTAGAACTTACTGTATCAGTAGGATCATTTGATGTAGATGCGGTAACTGAGGCGGTTAAACTCGGTGAAACCGGACTTTTTGTCACCGATGGCGTAGGGGTCGGCGAAGGGATGACCTCCGTATAGGATACAAAGAACGCAGATCCTCTATTACCAATATTAACCATATCAGCACCAATTTGATTACCGCTTCCATCGTAGAATGTTGCCTGACTAATACCCGTTTGTTGTATTGTACCAACAGCAGTTGATGAAAAATCCATATAATACCAATGATTCTGTGATGAACTACCTCCGCATGAATTTACACCGCAGGGCGAATTATACCATGTTTGACCCGCCGCTGCAACCTGAACCGCTAAATCGCAATTTGGTGCACAGCATGACTGAATGCCTGAAGTAGAGAGTCTGGCTGTAGATGGATTTCCATCCAATTGTATATTTGCGGGCATCGCTTGAGTTCCATAAATTGCAAACGCAATCTGTTTTACTTTTAGACCCGTCGCACCAGTAGATAGCGACTGACTCAATCCAACATTAAAAGCACCGCTATCCGTACCACAACCAAGTGTTGTAGCAGTAAATCCATTCCAATCATAACCTGGTGTCTGTGCTGCTGTAGCAGCAAACAGTGACGCAAATAAAAGCATTAGCATAATGTTCCTATTTGGGATTTGGGATTATTGAACGCACTCAATGGGTTTCCTCCTCTTTTGCTACGTGACCGCGCATAGCGAGAAGAGTGAATGAAACAAACGTAATTATGATGTAAATGAATATTTCGGAAAAGAAATACTTTTTGAAGTAATGTTCTATAACGTGAGAGATAACACCCCAAATACCGATCCATAGAAATACAGTCAAAATAGTCTCTTCAAGAAAATGACGGTAATCGTTTGAAATTTTAAATGATTTTGATGTTATCATTCCTATAATTAGCCGGGAGTATTACAATCCAAATGTAGAAGTACTAGCGAGCATTGGTCGGACTGGGTTAGATGGTTCGTAGGCGGCCTTACACTGAATATTTGGTTCAGGGCATGGTTCGCACTGTGCAGCAGGGCAGGCCGGGCAGGCCTTTGGTTCAGGGCACTTAACTACTGGGCATCGTGGTCGTGGGCATGGTGGGCATTCGCCAATCTTACATGGTTTCGAACAAGTGCTGACGCATGGAGGGCACTTTGGAACGGCCGACTTGAGTACATACTTAGACATATCGGGCATTGGTGGGCATTCGGTCTTGAGCATATACTTAGACATATCTGGAAGTGGTGGACAAGGTGGAACAGACGACTTCTTTATCCACTTAGACATATCAGGAGTTGGGCAGGATGGGCAAGGAGGGCAGCGTTCGCGAGCGGCGTATGGAAGACCGTCTGGCGAAGTGTTAGAGCCGGCATCGGCACCTCCAGTGGCGCAACCGCATGGTCGTGGTTTATGACATCGGTCGCAGATTCCGCTTGTTGCCGATTCACTTGGCCATTCAGGCATTGGTGGCAACTGAATAGGAGGTTGATTACATCCACATGGTCGTGGCTTATTACATTTGTTACATCGGCCAGTCATTGGTGTGTCGCTAAACTTTTCAACAATTTTAACGCGATATTGGCCCACAACGTATCCAACAATAAAAATGAGGATTACAACCAATAAAATAAGCATTGGATTTATCTTCATTGCTGAAGCCATTCTATTCAGTATAAGGGATTTTTATGCCGGGCTTCTCCGTTTTGTTAAATTAGGACTGTCGTGCGAATTTCGCCGTTGGATCCACTTTTGGACAACCGAACATCTGTGGATACCAGTTGCCCCATGTGTCTCCTAAACGCGAACAAACCATCTCATAATTGCCCTTCCATGAATAGGAAGCACTCACTTCATCGGGATTTGTGATACATCCAAAGTTAGCGGGGTCACCGAGACCCGCAGCGCCTATCTGTCGGCACATTTCTAACGCACGGGTCTTATAGTCTAAACCACCGACCATAGAATCGTCGAAAGAGGCGGCGGAAGCACGATGTTGTATCTGATCGTCGGTCATCGAATAGTCACCCTGTCCTATTCCATTAGAGGCGGATCCAGCCGCAGGTCCCATTGTACCACCTTGTGCGGCATCAAGATCCTGCTGTGTTGGCATATAAGCTTGAGATGCGTTATCACGTGATTGTAAAACAGGGGCGGGAGGTCCGTTTACAAATCTTGTAATATCAGGAGTAACGGTTGCTGCGTCGTCAGTGAGATTTTTCAAAATAGCGAGTTCAGTTTCGTAGAATTTTTGGACATCAGGAGGCATTGGAGTTCCGCTCACCATATACTTATTAATGACGGCTTCCGCTTTTGCTATTCTATCTAATACAGATTGAGTCTGCTTAATAGCTGGGTCACTTTCAAGCGCAATACTTACAGTCCATTTCATATCACGAGCGGTATTCACTAAATCTTGTATATTCGCTGGTAAGTTCAAGCCGGTAGGTCCAATAGTAGAGGAATCTGTGCTTCCACCTGTTGGAACGCTGACGTTTGGAATAGGACTGTTTGTATCGGTTCCTAAAGTGTTAAGGAAGTTATTGGCGTCGTCTGGAGTAATATTAATAACCGATAACTGTGTTTCTCCGCGCTGGACGCTAGAGATGATATCGCCCAAGTTGGCGGAGAGTTTATCTAACTGTGCGATACGAGCGGTCATTGTTGGTGCCGATGAACGTAAATTGGAGAGTCTAAGACTTTCCGCCTGTACTCGGCTCTGTAAATTGGTTAAAATGTCTAAGGTCAAGCCGGTAGGAGAGGTTCCCAATCCGGTTGATATCATGTTCTGCGACTTACCACGAAGAATATCTATAGAACAATCGTACGCCTTGCGAAGTTGAACGGTATCATCGAAACTCAATGTTACTCTATCAGGATTGGCGAGTGCGGTTTGTAATTGATTTGTAAGATTATCCGACTGCATCGAGAAATACTGAACCTGCTGTTGATCGGTAGGATTCAAGTTGAGTGTCATAGGATTCTGGGCGTTGAATAAAAGTTTAAAATTTTTGATTGTTTCCATCAAAGCCTGTATGTCTTTTGGTTGAGCCAAGGCGACCTGTGGATTTGTAGTAGTAGCGGCCGAAGTATCCTGTGCGATAGCAGAGGTTTGGTCGGCCGTTGGTACATCACCGTCAAATCCTTCCATCATCTTGGTTTGGCTAGCATATAAAAACCCTAAAAATATGGCTACGAATACAAACAGAAGCACTGTCTCTAGCTTCATTCCTCTAACAATATAATTTAAAATTGCCTCTGGCTACTAAGTAAGCTGAGGCAAATATAACCGGGGAAGCGGTGTTTACATATTATTACACTTAATCATCAATTCAGCACTACGAATCTTCTGGGCCAATGTACTGGCATCCATCATAATAGACTGATTTGTGAAAGTGTAGGCATTTGTAGGACTAACAATAGCGGTAGCAGGAAGTACTGAAGCCATTGTGCTAGGTGGTTGCGATGAGATTGCGTTTGGTGGTGTTGGGAGAGGGGCGGTTGCGAGTTGGGCGTTTGGTGCGGTAGAGGGGAGCGAACCGTTTTGGACGACTTCCAATGAGAGCATTTTAGCTGTATTAAAAATCATGCCTTGTTTCTGGACAGCGGTATTAATGAATATATATCCAACGGTCTGTCCGCTTTCAAAATCAATTAAATCTCTAATCTCTGCCAATGGGAAAGTATAATTCAAGCCGGGTACATCAGAACCGACATTAACAGTATAGGAACCACTAGATGCTAAGTTTGTTTTCAACGTATTGATTAAAGTGGGATCAACTGCTGAATTACTAACATTAAATGCTGGATAAGGAGTGGGTTGTTCTGATGCGAAATTACCTTTCTTGGCATCACCAACTGTTAATGGTCCTGTTGTTAAAACGATTGTATTGTTTGGATTATTTTGTTGCTGGGTCTGTCCTTGAGTCTGCTGTGTTGTCACTATTTGTCCTTGAGCGTTATTCATAACAGGTGGTACCAACGATTGCGAACCATTGACGGCATTCATATTACCAACATATCCTGGTGTAGAAGAGGTGGATGGTGGCGCATTTTGTGAAGAGTTCAAAAAAGAGCAGAGCGAACTGTATGAACCGCCTTGGTAATTACATGTTCCATCTGAACTCCAAACACCGGCGAGTGTGCTACAATCGGCCTGATTATAAAGACGCGAAAGATTATCGGATGATGGATATCCAAGAGTGCCGCAATTGGCTGTGGTGTATGATGTTTGACTAGCAACACCTGATGGAGGAGCAGGTGGAGGTGGTACGGGTGCTGGAGGTGGGGCATTTGGAGCATTAGGAGGAAGTGGTGCGGTTTGAACTACCTGAAAATTAAGAGTGTGTGCGCCCAAGAACATTGGACCTGGTTTCAAGATATCATCATTATGAAATGTGTAAGCGTATACCTGATTTGAGTTATTTGTTACATTTGTAACAGCGGCAAGTGGAAAAGAATAACTGATATTTGGTATATCACAAGTGACATTCAATTTGTATTGACCTCCAGAAGCAATATTAGTCTTAAGATTGTCAACAGCGTTAGCATCTAATTGACTAGCGGCAACAGTAAATGATGGAGTAGAGGTCTGATCTTCAGATGCGTAAGAACCAGTTGTTACATCGCCAATAGGAATTTGACCACTATTGAGTACCTGAACATTCATTTCTGTAGGTGCTGTTGATGGTATGTTAGGATTAGGATTTGGTGGTCCGTTAAGAAGTGGCGATGGTGAATTTACCGATGTATATCCAACAACTGGAGAAGGGGTTCCAGTCATTAATGCGCCTGCACCGGCCGCTGTTCCAGCCCCAGGACCGCCAGGAATAACAACATTCGCCAATGGTGGTGTATACGATGTTAAAGAGAGAGGATTGCCTGAACCGGCAGCGGTTCCGCTCATCGGAGGATTATCCATAGGTTGAATATTGTATCCTCCTCCCATTGTCTGGTCGGATGTTGCGGTACTATCTGCCTGTCCGTTTCCGTCATTAAAATTAGTATTTACACTTCCGCTTTGAAATCCTTCTAAACTTTTAATATCAGGAACTGCGATTGCCTGAAGTAAGTTTGAAGAGCTCATAGAATTTATAGGCAATGTATTAGCGTTTGAAGCCTGATTTGTGGCAGGTGGTGCTGGTGGCGCATTATCAAAGTATTCTGTATGCGTACGACCAAAGATTTCAGGCCACATATACAGCAATACGATAACTCCTATGACCCCTACTATTATTAGGACTGCTCCTACAGAGACCATTCTGTTTAATCGTTTTAAAAAATTTGATTACTCTTTTGTAGTCAATTCAGTAAGCAAAATGCCTTATAAATTACGATATACTCAAGACGACGCTGTAGAAGTAGGACTTGATGAAGCGGGTCGGGGATGCTTATTTGGACGACTCTATGTCGGGGCGGTCGTATTCAGCAATGATACCGATGATATGTTTGATAACGGTGCCGCTCTTAAAGAGATTCGCGATTCTAAACTTCTAACAAAGCGTAAGCGTGATATACTTTACGATTATATTCAAGAATGCGCACTTGATAAGGCGACAGCGTTCGTAACGGCCCAAGAGATTGATGAGCAAAACGTGTTACAGGCCGATTTGACCGCTATGCATCGCGCACTCGACTCACTCTCGGTACCCGTTGAGCGTGTATTGGTTGATGGTGACCACTGGCGTCCTTACAAAGATACCGAAGGTCATACCATTATTGACGGCGATGCGGAATACTTGGCGATCGCAGCGGCGGGTATATTGGCGAAAGTTTCGCGTGATCGGTGGATTGCCGAGGTTGTGGCGACTAATCCAGAGTGGGATACCCACTACGGATTAAGTACTAATATGGGATACGGGACCGCTAAACATATGGCCGGTTTGTCGGCTCACGGAGTGACCGCCGAGCACCGTCGAAGTTTTGGACCGGTAAGTATGCTTGTTGGTGGCTTTAGCCGCAAAAAGGCTGTTGCTACCAAAAAGCGAACTAGCGAAACGGCTGACGACTGGTTAGGCGACGAATAGAGTGCTTACCACCATCCACCGACCTTCATCATCATGTTGTTTTTGCGTGCGTTGTTGTTGCGGTTGTTGCGACGAGTCTTGCGGGCTTTGATCTTACGGATCTGCATTGCTCCAAATGCAACACGGTTGTTGTTGCGACGAGACTTGCGGTTCATGTTGTTGCGACGACGACGTCCACCGACCTTGCGGGATTTACGGGACTTGCGGGCCTTGCGGTTGTTGCGACTAGATTTGCGGGCATTGTTCTTGCGGTTGCTGCGGTTGTTGCGACGGGTAGAGCGACGAGACTTGCGGGCAGCACCATTGTTCATGGCGGCGGCGTTGTTGTTGATTCCAACAATGTTCTTTAAAGAGTTATTGTTGTTACCGTTGTTGCGACGACCACCACGACGAGAGGCACGACGAGTAGAACGACGAGAGGAGCGACGAGAGGATGGCATTTGTTTCTGGTTAAGTCTGCGATTTTTATTCTTACGCATGTATCCGTAGCCTCCTCCAGTAGTAACGGAGTATTCGGCTAAGTATGGAAGACCGTTAGAAGGATTGCCAGAAACTGGGTAGTTTTGGAAATAGCCTCCCTTTTGTCCGGGGTTTAACGCGTTGGTGACAGGCTTAGTGACAGCGTTAAGTCCAGTGGCAACACCAGTTGTAACTGCGCCCATACCGGTAGAAACGGCTCCCATAACCGGGGCTGTGGCGCCAGTGATAGTATTGGTAAAAACACTGAAGAGATTCTTGCCCTTGTTTTTGTTAGGGGATGCTTCAGGATCCATATTCTTTGCCAAACTATTACGAGATGGGGCTGTAGCAGTATTAGCTGCGAAGTTAGCACTGTTTTTGGCGTATGCCATTTCAACATTCAACGAGTTATTACGAGACATTTTCTACTATTTACTGGGTAAAATAAACGCAAAAAAATTGAACGGGCTAAAGGGATTATTGAAATAATAATCATCAATAAAACGATATGAGAATCTTATATTTTGATACTGAAACAAATGGACTGCCTAAAGGCCGGGACGCGCCTGATACCGATATCAACGCCTATCCAGAACCAGTAGAAATCGCCTGGCAAATATGGGAAGACGGCAAAGCGATAAAACGATGTTGTTATTTGCTAAAACCCGATCCAAACACTGTATGGAATATGGAAAGTGCCGCCATTCATAAAATCTATAAACCGATTGCTATGAGTTACGGTACTCCAATGGACGAAGTATTCACTGAATTCAAAGAAGACTGTAGCACTTGTGACGCTATGGTAGCACATAACATATCATTTGACATGCCTGTTGTCAAATGTGCGTTTATTCGTATATGGCCTACAATGGACTTCTCTTGGATTCCCAAGACGCAAATATGTACTATGAAACTAATGACGAATGAATGTAAACTTTCTTTTCTTAACTCCAAATATCCCCAAAAGCCTGGTAAATACAAGCCACCTAAGCTTGTTGAACTTCACAAGTACCTATTCGGCGATGAAGGGGATTTTGAACTTCATACTGCGAGCGGTGATGTGGATATGCTCGTCAAATGTGCTATTGAAATGATGGAGCGTAATATTCTCGTAATATAATAGGATGTATTTACCGCTTTCGTACGGTCAAACTATGTACTACGAAGTACATGGTACCAAAAGAGCGGGAGCACCAGTTGCGTTAGTATTACATGGTGGGCCCGGTGCCGGCCTATCACGTCGCTCATTACATATGTTCGACCTCAAAAAGTGGCGTGTTATCTTGTACGACCAACGTGGTTGCGGTCGTTCAATACCATTCGGAGTACCTTCGCTTTCTCACAATAATACCGAGTTGTTACTTGAAGATATGGAGCGACTTAGAAAAAAACTTGGTGTGAAGAAATGGTATTTGACCGGCGGTTCATGGGGGACCACACTTGCACTCGTCTATGCTGAAAAATATCCACACCGCGTCACCGGAATGCTATTACGTGCTTTATGTTTGATGGATGATGAAGAATCGGCGTGGCTTTACGAACCAAACGGTGCCGCACAGGTTTTTCCCGCTCAGTACGAACGTTTTTTGGCACCGCTTTCTGAGGCTGAAAAACGGGGCAATATGAAAACGATATTAGAAGGGTATTCTAGACTTCTAACAAGTGGTAATAAGGAAGAACAGGATCAGGCGGCCGCTGCGTGGACTGGCTACGAAGACGCTGTCATTTCGCTTGTTCCTCGCGAACCTAAATACAAGGGCGGGCGCGATTTATCGGTGGCTATTCTTGAAAACTACTACTTCAAAAACGGTGGATTTTTAGAACCAGGCCAAATATTGCGAGACGCACATCGGCTAAAGAGTATTCCGATCGACGTTATTCACGGACGATACGATATGATTTGTCCCTACCGCTCAGTGATGGAACTCTCAAAAGTTTTACCTCAAATAAGGGTGACTCGTGTCGACGATGGCGGTCACTCAGGTTATTTCGAAGAGGAGGCTGGCTATATTCGTAAACTGACCGATGAGTTTGCGGCGGGTGTGCCAAGAAGTAAAGAGACTCTGCGAGCGGCGCGCTCAAAGAACCTATCTAAATTGAAGACTCGTAGAAGAAATAGAAAATGAGTAGTGGTGGTAATGGTGGCCGAGGTTTGCGTATTTGCGTACTCTCTGGTTCATCTCGCACAGTAGCTCATGCTTACGGTCTTCATCAGGATGCTCGTATTGTTGAACAAATATTACGAGAAGCCATTAGTGGAAGCGGAAGTAACAGTAGCAGTGGAATCAAAATAGACTCAATTGAACATAACGATGCCTACACTTACGGTACTAGTAGTCGTGGAATTGGATCGGTTGATATTAATATACATTTAGAAGTCCCTTGTCGTATGGCCTGGCGATACGGTCGTATCAACATCGTCGTCGTCAATCAGGAATGGTGGTACTCCGATGCCTGGAAATGGGTGACCGAACCAAGAGAACGTGGTGGCGCCGATTTATTCGTTTTCAAAACACGATACGCTCGTGCGATGTTCGCAGAAGTTGAAGACGCTCGTGCCCGTGTGATACCTTGGCGTCCTGGAACCGAAATCTCAAATGGTTTATCGTATTTGAACGACAAGAAAAAAGAGGCGTTTTTGTATTTAATCGGTGCTAGTGCGAATAAAGCGGCCGCTGCTACCATCATAGTTGGCGCTTGGCGTTCCGAATGGCCACCTCTCCATGTTTACGGTTCCAAAATGATTATGGACAACCTACGCTCGGTGTTCAAAGATGCCGAAAGTCGCGGTGTAGAACTTCGTGATAAATACGAAACCGAAAGCGATCGTGTAAAAGCCCAAGCGGATTATAAATATCACGTAGTCGCATCGGCCGCTGAAGGTTTTGGTTACACCTTTGCCGAAGCGGCTGCCGTTGGTGCCCTGCCACTCTGGACAAACATCGGTGTCTATTCAGAACTCTACGGTGGAGTGTTAGGAGATGTCGGCCGAATTGAATGCCGGCTTATTGAAGATAACGAGATTGCGTTTCCTGATAAACCGGTTATATTTGGAGTCGATGATGTGATACGAGGAGTTGAATCGCTGCTAAAAATGTCTAAAGAGGACCAAAAGTCACTCTCTGGCAAACTTCGTCATCTCTCAACCACTCGCATCAAAGAGTTTCGTAGTAACTGTCGTTCGCTAATTAAATCGGCTATCAAACTTCTGTTAATGCCAGGAATGAACGCATCCTATCCGCCAAAAGTTCCCGCCGTCGCCGACTTTCCACATGTTGCCGTTATAACTCTAACACATAATCGTCCAAAATGGTTTGCCAATATGGCGAACAATATACTCAAAAGCGATTATCCTACCGATAAACTCACTTGGATCATTGCGGATGATAGTGACTCGGTGGGACGTGTAGACGGCGCGGTCGCTAAATTCCAAAGTGCCAATACATTCATTCGTGTTCGCTACTTATCAATGCCCAAAAAGTTGCCTATCGGTGAAAAACGAAACAAGGCTTGTCTCGCTGCGCCAGGTGAAGCGTCCGTTTTCGTCATGATGGATGATGATGATCATTATCCCGTTAGCTCTATTCGCGCCCGCATTGCCTACTTGACCGAACCTGGTGTTGAATGCGTCTACTGCTCTACTTTACCGATGTACGATGCTAAACGTTATATTAGTGCTATGAATGTTCCACCCCTGAACTTGGCACCAAATGAACGAGTGAGTGAAGCGTCGTTGGCTTTTACACGCAAGTTTTTTGAAGGAGGACGATTCCCTGCGTCTGTATCGGTCGCAGAAGGGGAAGCGTTTATCGCCGGTCGCGAACATCTCACCGCCGAAGTATCGCCTCGTGGAATAATTGTCTCATTCTTACACGGCAGCAATTCAACGTCTCGTAATGTTCCAGAAGCCACAGAACCTAATGGATGCCATTATGGGTTCAGTGATGAATTTTTCACTTATATTTCGGAGATTTCACTTTAGTTGATTTGATCCTCATCATCTATCTCTTCATCTATCCCATCATCTATTTCAATTAATGGAATGTTTTCTCTTTTCTCATGTTTCTTTTTATATCGTTCAGTTTTAGAAAACGATGTATCCATAATAAGATAATTTTTGATTATTTTCCAAATATCATCTGGTAAATCAGGTAAATTACTAAATAATTTTATTAATATTAATTTATCATAATTACTATCATTATATAGTTTAATGTGTTTTAGTAAAATCGTATCTAAGTGTATGTTTGACTCTTCATAAAG
>Ga0208379_1000996_pt1 | contig 11430 bp, 18 predicted proteins | sample CryBogCBE02Aug07_FD_184559 | JGI IMG/M metagenome (GOLD analysis project Ga0208379, IMG submission 184559) | Freshwater microbial communities from Crystal Bog, Wisconsin, USA - CBE02Aug07 (SPAdes) | ecosystem: Environmental > Aquatic > Freshwater > Lake | place: Crystal Bog, Wisconsin, USA... | reverse complement strand
CCAAGCAACGTAGTATCTAAAGCTGCTTCTGCTTTGACTTTCTCGATGACAAGTTCAGGCACAGTATTTGGTTGCTTTATTAACTCTGGCGCAACAGCCTCTGCTACTAAAGACTCCACTACTGGTATTTTGTACTCTGCTGGCAACTTTACTGGCGGTAGCAAAATTGTAGCCAACGGAGACAGTTTGGCAGTTTCCTATACTACCACTGCCACAAGTTAGGAGCCTTAAATGGCTTTACAGCTTGGCGATAGAATACAGCAAACTGCGACAGCCAACACCACCGTAAGCTTTAGTCTTACAGGAACGGTGCTTGGCTTTCAGGCTTTCTCGTCTGCAATAACCACGGGAAATACAACCTATTACGCTGCTACTGATACGTCTGGCAATTGGGAAACTGGAATTGGTACACTTACCTCTACTACGCTATTAACCCGCACTACAATCTTATCGTCTTCTAATTCGGGGTCAGCCGTCACTTTTAGCGGTACAGTAAACGTTTTTGTAACTTATCCATCTGAAAAATCAGTTAATCAAGACGCCAATAATCTAGTAGCCATACCATACAATGGCGCTAGTTCCACCATTGGTTCTTTAAACGTGGGTGGCAGTACGGGAACCGCAGATACTGGATACATTGCTACTTTTGTAGGAAATGCTAGTACTTACGCTTATACGTTTACTCAAAATACCAATTCTGGAAATACCGCATATGCATCACATACTGTAGGTAATAATGCCTACGGCACTACTGGTGCATATATTGATATGGGTGTAAACAGTACAACCTATAACGCTACTGCCGCTGGTTATCCAATTAATAGTCTTTCATTACCCAATACTACCTTTATTGAATCTACTAATGGAGATATAGCAATTGGTTCATGGGGTGCTAATGCGGTTCACTTTGTAGTAAATGGAACATCCGCTACTTTAGATGCCTTAACTATTAGCTCGGCTGGTGCGGTAACTACTCCTAACGTTTTAACGGGTGCAGAAGTAGTAGCAAGTAATGGATTAATGGTTAATAGTAATACTGTATCTGCAAGCTATAGTATTCCATCTGGCTCTTCAGCAATGTCTACCGGTCCAATGACTGTAGCAAGTGGTGTTTCCGTAACCCTGCCTAGCGGCTCTCGTTGGGTGGTTCTGTAATGTTTGGATATGCTGCTTTTGCTCAACCCACATTTGCGGGATTAGGCGGAAATTCCTATGTAGCAGCACTTTCTGAGGCAATTACTTTAGCAGATTCAATTGTAGGTAAAGCATCATTTTCTTCACAAATTAGCGAAAATATTACTGTTGCTGATTCTGTATCTGTTGCCGCTGCTTTCGCCGCTGCTATATCTGAAAATATTAGCCCAGCAGATGCCGAGGTAGTTTTTGCTGCTTTTATATCACAGATTACTGAAGGCACTATTACTGACGCAGATTCTGAATCCGTAATTGCTAGTTTTAATGCCGCAATTAGCGAAGCGATTTTAACTGAAACGGACTCTGAATCCGTTATTGCTAGTTTTTCAACGGCAATTGCAGAAGCATTGACTTTAGCGGATACCCCAACAGTTACGGCTGCATTCTTAAGCGCTATATCTGAAAATCTTAGTCCTGCCGATGTAAACGTTGTAGCGGCTAATTTTGCTAGTGCTATATCGGAGACATTAAGCGTAGCTGAAGCGGAATCTGTGGCAGCTAATTTTGCTGGTCTAATTTCTGAAAATAGTGGTTTTGCAGATCTTGAATCGGTTACTACAGCATTTAGTTCTGCTATTTCTGAGAATGCATCTTTTGCTAATGCTCAAAGCGCCACAGCCGCATTTAGTAGCTCTATTACTGAAAACATTGTTTATGCCGATACTATATCCGTGGTGGCGGCTTTTGTTAGCGCTATTACCGAAAACCTTAGCACAGCAGATGCAGAGTCAGCGATTGCTAACTTTGTAGCAAGGATTACTGAGGCTACGGTAACCGAAACCGATATTGATGTTGGTTCGTATTTAGTCTTTGCGGCTATTACCGAAGCATTGTCTGCCGCAGATTCACAATCCGTTTCTGCTGCATTTGCGGGCATTTTAACCGACAGTATTGGTTTGGCAGATGCCATATCTGTTCTAAGAACCTCACACCTTAATGTTTTAGAAACGATTTCGCTTTTAGATGGACTAAAGACGGGTGGATGGTTTAAAATAGATGATAGTCAAACCCTCTCATGGACTGCAATTTCCAATACCCAAGGAAGTGGCTGGTCAACTATTTCTGATAGCGAAACACCAAATTGGGTAGCGATTAACAATGGACAGTAAATATGACAACATCTTATAGCCCGTCATTAAAACTATCCCTACTTGGTACTGGAGACCAGTCGGGGACATGGGGTACGACCACCAATTACAACCTAGGAACCCTCCTAGAACAAGCTATAACGGGCGTACAAGCGATTTCATTAAGCGGGATAAGCGCATATACCTTAACCAATTTAAACGGTGTAGCGGACGATGCTCGTAATTTATGTTTGATTTTCTCAGGAACCCCTTCTGCCGCTCCTACGATTACTGCCCCAGCTCAAAATAAGCTGTATGTCATTGTAAACAATACTACCCAAAACCTGACAATGATGGCTTCGGGCGGGGTGACTTCCCTTGTCATTCCTGCTTTAACAACAGGACAGTGCTATTGCGATGCATCAAACGTCAGCGGAAATGGTATCGGTTTTTACTCAGCCCAGACCGCAGCGGCTGGTAACTGGAACGTAGGCGGTAATTTGACAGTGGCGGGAACAGCTACGATCACAGGTGAGATTTTTGGCGCAATTAGTAATTTATATGGCGGAACAGCTTATGCAGTAGCTTATCAATCTGCCCCTAATACCACAACGTTTACACCGGCTGCCTCTTTAACTGGCACAGCCTTGGTGTATAATGGCTCAGGATTTGTTTGGAGTACAGTAGCCTCTGCTGTGGCTTCTGGCGCTATTTATGAAAATACTACCAATATTGTGCAAAATTACACAATGACAACTGGAAATAATGGCGAGTCAGTAGGACCAATAAATATAGCAAGCGGGATCAGCGTAACAATTCCTAGCGGTTCTAGATGGGTTATTTTATAATGAACCACTATACTTATTTTCTTACTGCTAAAGAACCGTTCAATGGTATGAAATACTACATTGGCGTTCGTTCTTGCAAAAGCAACCCTGAAGAAGATAAGTATATGGGTAGTTCAAAGATTATTAAGCGGAATAAAGTTGCCGTAGATAAGCACATTTTAGCAACTTGGAACAGCCGCAAAGAAGCAGTAAGCCATGAAATACTATTGCATGAATGTTTTGATGTGGCTTTAAATAAAGAGTTTTTTAACCAATCGTTGCAGACCGCAGTAGGTTTTGATACAAGTGGCAAACCTTCTCCAATGAAGGGTAAAAAACATACTGCAGAAACTATTGAAAAAATGCGTGAATCATCTTTAAAGCAAACTGCCGAAACAAGACAAAAAATATCAAATACGCTAAAAGGTCATATTGCTTGGAATAAAGGTATTTCTCCAACAAGTGATGCAAAAGAAAAGATGCGACAAGCAAAACTTGGTAAAATTTGTTCTTTAGAACATCGTGATAATATATCTAAAGCAAAACGCAATATTTCAGAAGAAACTCGCAAACGCCTTAGTGAATCTGCTAAAAAATATTGGGAACAAAAACAAATAAAGGAGTTAGTTAATGTCTAGCATAGTACTGAATGGCGATACTAGTGGTTCTGTAACCGTCAGCGTTCCAGCCGTAAGCGGTTCTAATACCGTGACTATACCCGCAACCACGGGAACTGTTATGGTATCTTCGAATATGCCAGCGTTTAGTGCTTATGTTGTTGGTTCACAAACTCCATCATCAGGAACTCCTACAAAAGTTCAATTTAATACAAAAATATATGACACAGCTACTTGTTTTAATACAAGCAATTATCGTTTTACACCAACAGTTGCTGGTTATTATCAAGTAAATGCGTTGCTTACTTGGGGAACAACGGCTTCTGCAACATATTTAGTAATAGATATATATAAAAATGGTTCTAGTATTTTAGAAAATGCTGTGCCTAGTTCTAGTTATTGTGGCGCAACAAATTCTTGTGGAACTGTAACTTATATGAATGGAACTACTGACTATTTAGAAATATATGCATTTAATGGGGCTGGTGGAATTGCTACTAGCGTTGGTGGAACTAATTTGTCTAATTTTTCTGCTTGTTTAGTACGAGGTGCATAATGTTATTAGAAAAAATTAAAACAATTTATCCTGATTTAATTGATGGTGATTTTTTCCCATCAACAGGCACAATTTTATTGCAAAACGATTCAGACGGCAAAGGCGATTACATAAAGTCTTGGAATCATCCATCCTTGCCACAGCCTACGCAAGAACAACTAGACGGAGTTAAATAAGTGGATTTGACTAAACGCTTCAATGAGGCTTTTGAGTATCGCAATGGCGAACTTTACTGGAAGATTATGACTAATCCTTCCAAGAAACTCATTGGCAAAAAGGCTGGATGCAAGTCATCTGGGGCTTATGGCGTTGTCAATCTTGATGGTCAAGCGTATAGCATCCACAAGGTTATTTTCTGTATGCACAACGGATTTATGCCTGAAATTGTAGACCACATTAATGGCGACAAATCAGACCATAAAATTGAGAATCTTCGTGCCGCAACTCACCAGTCTAATAACTGGAATAGAGTAACCCAAAGCAACAATAAGTTGGGATTGAAAAACATTAGCTGGCATAAACAAAATCAAAAATACTGGGTGCAATTAGCCAAGAATGGTAAGAAAATTGTTAGTGTTTTTGTAGAAGATTTGGAACTTGCGGAGTTGGTCGCCATCGAAGCAAGAAATAAATATCATGGCGAATTCGCTAATCATGGAGCAAGATAATGGCTTATGGCTTAATTAACGCTGATATACACTCAGATTCTCAGGGCGGAGTATTAGCACCTATTTCATCTGTTATGCGTAACAGAATCATAAATGGACAGATGCAAATTGACCAAAGAAATGCTGGGGGTGTAATAACAAACCCTACAAGTTCGCAATATTTATTGGATAGATTTTATTATCGCTCTACATCAACAACACCAACATTCACAGTTCAACAAAATGCGGGTTCTGTAACACCTCCAGCGGGCTTTACAAATTATCTTGGTGTAACAATGACAAATTCGTCAACACCAAGTTCAACAGATAGATTTGCTATTGGTCAACCTATAGAGGGTTATAACACAGCCGACCTTAACTGGGGTACAGCTAATGCTAAAACTGTAACCTTGTCATTTTGGGTCTATAGTTCTTTAACTGGAACTTTCGGTGGAGCATTGCAAAACAGCGCACAAAACTATTCGTATCCATTTACATATTCAATTCCCGTTGCTAACACTTGGACTCAGATTGTTTTAACCATAGCTGGACCTACAGCAGGAACTTGGATTGGTGCTACTAACGGTGTTGGTGTATTTGTATTTTGGTCTTTAGGTACTGGTTCAACTTTACAAGGAACTGCTGGTTCTTGGTCTGCAAATACATATTGGGCTGGTACAGGCTCTACAAATATTGTTTCTACAAACGGAGCAACCTTCTATATCACAGGCGTGCAATTAGAGAAGGGAAGTAGTGCTACTGGATATGAGTATAGACAGTATCAGCAAGAGTTGGCTTTGTGTCAAAGATATTATGAAAATATGGGTTCTTGTTATATTGCAAATAGTTCAAATAACTATGGCTCTTTAATATATAAAGTATCAAAAAGAGCAACACCAACAATAACATCATCTTCTTCAGGATTTGCGTCACAGGGTTCAATTACAACAGAAGGAGCTTGGTGGGTTTATACAACTTCTCAAGGCAATTCAACAATTACTGTAAGTGCGGAACTTTAAAATGTATAAACAATGTCTAAATAAAGATTCAACAATAAACACAAATGTAATTTTGCGTATTGCAGATAATGCGGTAATTCCTATTGATAAAGCCAACACAGATTACCAAGAATACCTAAAATGGGTAGAAGCTGGTAACACTCCTGAGGCAGCATCATGACATTTATAATTGATGGAACAGCAGGGGCTACATTCCCTAATGGTACTAATCCACAAGCTGCACCTAGTAAAGTGTTGCAAGTAGTGCAAGGCTCTTTTAGCACTCAATTTACAACAACTTCTACTTCTTTTGTTTCAACTGGATTATCTGCTTCAATTACACCATTATTTTCTACAAGCAAAATACTAGTTTTATTTAATAATGGTTCAACATTTAATTTATCAGGTGGCGTAAGCGTATTTACTATTTATAGAAATGGCTCAAATTTAGGTCAATCCGTTACTGGGTTTTCGCTTGTAACTGGTAATGCAGACTCAAATGCTAATATTTGTTATTTAGATTCTCCTTCTACAACATCATCTACTACATATACTATTTACGCTAGAACTACATCAAGCACACTTTATATGAATGATAGTATTAGCGGTCAATATTCAACTTCAACAATTACTTTGATGGAGATTGCGGCATGATTACTTTACATGATGCTATTTTGGCACTTAATCCAGCAATCGTAACCATTCGTGGCGATGCAGCTTATGACGCTAATGAACAAGAAGTAGCCTACGATAAGTCTTCCGCACAAGCTAAATTAGCCGAATTACAAGCTGATGAAGTTGCCGCACAACAAGCACAAGCAACTGCAAAGGCTTCTGCACTAGCTAAACTAACAGCATTAGGACTAACACAAGCTGAAGTAACAGCATTGATTGGTTAATATGCGCAGAATTGCTTTTGCGCTTTTTGGTGGGATCTTATATGTAATATTAGCTTGTTACGTATATAAAGCTTATGCAGACTCTACAGTTATTCAATATCAAGGACAGCCTGTGCCTTCGGCTATTGCGCCCGGTATGTCTTCTTTCAGCCAAGATGTATGTGCTGTTCCCGTATCTGGAGCTATTAGCTCTACAGTTATTGGCTTTAGCGGTGGCAGTATGTACACTGATTCAAATTGCGAACGGATAAAGCTGGCTAAGACTTTAAATGATTTAGGTCTTAAAGTAGCCGCCGTAGCCGTTTTAGCGCAAGATAGCCGTGTATGGGACGCTATGATGATGTCTGGCACACCACCCCCAATTGATGGATTAATTGGCGATGCAGCCCGCAATGAGTGGATTAAACAACACCCAGAACGATTTGAGAAACTATATGGTAAAGTTCCTGCGCTTGTCAGCATTCCTGCTGATGCTGCTACTATCGGAGATAAGTAATGCGCAATACTGCTCTTTCAGCCTTACTACAGCGGGTTTTATTACTAATGAACGCTGTTATGGAATTAGTGTCCAAGAAGCTAATCGACTTTTTTGGTGTCCTGCCCACCCTAACGACCCAGTATGTCCCAGCGCCCCAACCTGTCAAAGCACCACGCAAACGCAAACCATCCCCTGCCCATACGGACAGCAAGGTCAAATCACGCAAACCCAAACCAGCACCTGCCCCAGTCCTAATGGAGTTTCCGTTCCCGGTCAGTGGGTCACAACCAGCAACTCCTGCCAAGTCATCTGGCAAACGCAAACCCAAACACTCTCCTGCCCTGCCCATTACAGTGGCTCCATTACACAAACTCGTCAAACAACTACCAGCGGACAAACCACGGGCTGGCAAACAGTCAGCAACACCTGCGTCCAAGACCCGCCCACGTGCCAAGTCCAAAGTCAAAGCCAAGTAGTCTCTTGCCCGACTGGGTATACGGGATCTATATCTCAATCAAGGATCTCTGCTTGTCCGGACCCCTATGGTTCCCCGGTATGGGGAGCGTGGGCGACAACCGCAAATACCTGTCAACAGTCAGTTACGAATGTTACAAACCCAGTCAGCCCAATCAGCCCACTGAGTCCAACTTCCACCCAGACATTACCATCGACTCCGGCGGTAGCTTCACAATCAATGCCACAGGTAAATCCTCAGTCAGTTATGACCCAGCAAATGAGTGTGCCAGATGCAGCCCCAGCTACTCCTTCAACACCACAACCCACCTCTACGAACCAACCCTCAGCCACTCAAACGTCTGCACCTGCTACAAATTCTGCACAAACCCCACCAAAAGGTAAGATTAGTGTCGGGGGCTTGGGTTTAGCTCCATCTTTAGCTATAATGGCGAAACCCGGCTTAGTTCAGCCGAGCCTATTTCCACAGGTTAATTTTGGGCAAGAAATCCCAAAAGAAATATTGCTAAATGACCAAACAATGATGGGATTATTGGCTGTTGATCCAATAACCCAAACTCCCTTAAAGGAAGAATTGGATTTGTCGCAATGAAACTTGAAGAAATAGTTAAATTATTTGAAAGCATTAAAGATAACCCAACTGTTATTTGGGGGATTATTTTTGCTAGTTTGGGTACCATTGGTAGCGTCAGTTATGTTGGCATCACCAAATATAACGAAGTCAATGCCATTATTAGTGGCTACGATGATACCTCTAGCGATGCAGCTACGGCTAAACGCAAGGTTGAATCCTTAGAAAAGCAAATGGCAGAACAGCGCGAAACTGTAATGAAAATGCAGGAACGCCTAGCTGATACCATGATTAACGCTAGAGAAGCTAAGATTATTGCCGAGTCTACCCAAAAAGAAGCTCGCGCTTCTGCATCTGCTACTGCAACTCAATTAGAAGTAACCACAAGTACTTTGCGTTCAGAAATGAACAGCATCAAAAGGGCAACGACTAACCGTTTGGGGAACTAATATGGGCGAAATATTTACACATATCCTAACAGGCAAGGACAATAAAACCCACGATATTGCTAAATGGGCATGGATGTTAGGGTTTATCCTAGTAGGCGGAGCAGCAATTTACTTAATTTATTCTGGCAAAGAAATTAGCCTTACCGAACTAGCTGGTGCTTTAGGAATCGTATCGGGTTCGGGTGCTGCTTCTGTTGCTGGTAAACATATGGCTGGTACTGAACCAGAAGCACAATGAACTTTTTACTAACATTATTCACAGGCGGTCTCAGTGGCTACTTCAAAATTGCAGTATATATTGTACTTGTATGCGGTATCTTTTTTGCTGGCTGGCATACTCGCGACAGGGATTTTACTATTTACAAAGATCAAGTCCGAATTGAAGCAGAAAAAGCTCAAGCTCACACAGAGGCAGTCCAAAAAGAACACGAACTCGTAACCAAAGGAATTCAAGATGAATATGATGCGAAGCTTGCTCTTTTGCGCCAGTATTATGCTAACGGGGTGCGGAACAACAATGGTAGCAACCCAGTGTCCGGCATTTCCTCAACCTCCAAGCTCTCTGATGCAATCGCCGCCTACAGCCAACTTGCTGGAAATTGCGCGGTAACAACCCTTCAATTAACTGAACTCCAGAAATGGATTAACGAAGAGATAGGCATTAAATGAATCTAGAAGCACTAGGGATTGACCCTAAATGGGCTGAACCACTACAGGCAGTATTTGATAAGTACGGGATGAATACCCCAATTCGTCAAGCCTCCTTTATAGGACAGTGCCAGCATGAATCCAATAACTTTAAAACTCTTGAAGAAAACCTTCATTACTCTGCCGCTGGACTTATGCGTGTTTGGCCCAGCCGATTTCCTAGTGCAGATGTGGCTAACCAATATGCAAACAATCCAGAAAAAATTGCCAATAAAGTCTATGCTGGACGCATGGGCAATACCGAAGAAGGCGACGGATGGGCATACCACGGAAGAGGCTTAATACAGCTCACAGGACGCGATAATTATAAGAACTGTGGGGATGCCCTAGGTTTAGCTTTGATTACGAATCCTGAGCTTCTAGCGATGCCTAAAGGGGCAGCATTATCAGCAGGCTGGTTTTGGGGAAAAAGAGGTCTAAACGAGTTGGCAGATGTCAAGGATTTTGAGACAATGACCAAGCGCATCAATGGTGGAACATTGGGCTTAGATGACCGCATTGCCAAAATCAACAAGGCCCTAGAGGTATTAGGGTAAATACCTATGCCATTACAAAAGCTATCTTTTCGCCCCGGCTTATATCGCGAAGGCACCGCTTATTCTAGCGAAGGTGGCTGGTATGATGGCGACAAAGTGCGTTTTCGTTCGGGTCTTCCTGAGAAAATTGGTGGCTGGACACAAGTAAGTCCAACGCAATTTTTAGGCACTTGTCGTTCTTTATGGACTTGGGTAGATTTAAATTCCAACGTTTATATTGGTGTAGGAACAACTTCTAAATATTACATTTATAGCGGTGGATTTTTTAACGATGTCACCCCTATTTATTACACCAGCACTTTAGGGGCTTCTAGCATAGCTTCTACCGCAAGCTCCACTGCAATCACTATTACAGATACTAATTACAATCCCAGCGCTGGTGATTACATCATCATTCCTAACGCTACAGCAGTCGATGGAGTCACTTTATCTGGTGAATATATTGTTTCTTCTGTTATTAGCTCTACGCAATATCAAATTCAATCTTCTGTAACTGCTACATCAAGCGCTACAGCAAGTAATGCCATTATTCAGTATGAATTACCAACAGGTCAAAATGCGGCAACGATTAGTAACGGATGGGGAACTGGACCGTGGGGCGGTGTTCAAACCCCAGTAACATATACGTTATCAACTAATCCATTTACCACTAGCTCTGGTAGCGGAGTAGTTGTTGTTTCTCAACCAGCGCATGGGCTTTCAGCTGGAACATATATTGATTTTTCTGGTGCTACTTCGATTACTGGTACCGGCATTTATTCTGCGATGCTCAATAATACCTTTCAGGTCACGGCCAGCCTTACAGCAAGCACTTATAGCATTACCCTTCCCAGCTCTTTTGTAGCCACAGCAACCGTTACAGGCGGTGGATCGAGCGTAAAAGTAGAAGAGCAATCAGGCAGTCGTGGTTGGGGAACCGCCTATTCTGGTGGTACTGGAGTAAATGCGCAACTTCGCTTATGGACTAATGATAACTTTGGACAAGACTTGGTTTTAGCTCCTCGTGGCGGACCAATTTATTATTGGCAAGACTCAGGAGGAGTTACAACCAGAGCGGTTGCTTTGCCGTCTTTAGCAAATACTACTGCCAGCACCTTACAAACTACTTCTTTTGCTAGCGGGGTTGGTGCGGTTGTTGTATCTTCTCCAACCGGTATTTATCCATATGCGTATGTTACTGGCACTGGAATTGCTGCAGGAACTCAAGTTTCTCCAAACTATGTAATTGGCAATACTACAGTTTCGTTAACTCAAAATACTATTTCTTCACAATCTGCTTCAACCTTAAGTTTTTCTTATGCGGGGCAATATGTACCAGTATCTACTTTACAAGTTATCACGTCTGCTATTCAAGAATTCGTCATTGCGTTTGGCTCTAACTCCTACAATGGTGGAACTTACAGTGCTAC
>Ga0208379_1000995_pt1 | contig 11446 bp, 10 predicted proteins | sample CryBogCBE02Aug07_FD_184559 | JGI IMG/M metagenome (GOLD analysis project Ga0208379, IMG submission 184559) | Freshwater microbial communities from Crystal Bog, Wisconsin, USA - CBE02Aug07 (SPAdes) | ecosystem: Environmental > Aquatic > Freshwater > Lake | place: Crystal Bog, Wisconsin, USA... | reverse complement strand
AGCGAATGCTTGAAGCCAAACTAAAGGAGAAGAACACATGATTAAAGAATCAGTTGTTTGGATTGAACAAACTAGAGAGCAGGCAATTACGCTTGCCAATGACATAGGTGATGACGCAGAAGTTCATGCTTTACATATACGAAAAGGCACATTTGAAATGGCGCATAAGCCTGTTGGATACCTAGTATATCAAGCACCAAAATGGAGAGGACTGACGGATGAGGAAAGACAAGAAATTCATGGAAGCACCAAAAGTCCTTATGACGATTTGTTATTGGTAGAAGCCAAGCTAAAGGAGTTAAACACATGAGACTAACATTTGCAGAAATAATTTACTCAATACTTGTTGTCGTCGTCATGTGCTTTCTAGCATGGGCTATGGTATATGGGTTGTGGTTAGGTTTTGGCCCAAGCAAAGATGAGCGTGAAAGAAGCCACGCCATGCAAGTCATTCAAGAAGTGGATGGGTGCAAGGTATACAGGTTTTACGATGGTGATTACCACTACATGACTCGGTGCGGTGAGGAGGTAACAACACAAAAGAACTGGAATGAGAATTGCGGCAAGGCGTGCACACGCCACAGAACAGAAGACATTACAACGGAGGGCAACCAATGAGACCATGCCCATCATGCGGAGGTGACTGCGGTTACACCAAGAAAAAAGGGTGTCAATATCAATCTGAAGAGAGTGAATGGGTAGGACTGACAGAAGATGAAATCAAAGAATGCTTTGCCATAACTCCTGATCAGTTTTTGCCGTGGCAAATCTACAAAAAAATTGAAATTAAGCTGAAGGAGCGCAACACATGATTAGAAAAGACATACAAAAAGCATGGAACATGATGTCTATGCATAACAGTGAATTGTTGTTGGAGAACTATGAGCTGAAGGAGCGCATCAATAAATTAGAAGCACAACTATTTAAAAGAACATTTTGGGGGTACATCAAATGTTGGTGGGTTAATAGGAGGGTGTTATGACTAAAGATAACTTTACTAACTATCTGCAATCTTTTATTGAAAGCAGACAAAAAGCAAATCAAGAAATTAATAAATCAACTCCATCATTGGATAAATTAACAGGTCAAGAAAGAATGCTTAATGGCAGGGTAATTGTTTTAGCTGAAGATAGCAGAGGACGTTTAGGATGGGTGTTTAACGATACAGGATTACCACCAACTGATGCAGATATGCAACCAAAGAAAAGGAAAAAGAAATGAAAACTGAAGAAGATGAAGAGTTTGAACGCATTGCAGCCAAGTGCAAAGAGACTGGTCGTGTAAACGAATCCAAGTGGAATTTAGAAATGTGTTCCAACTATGGAGGATTTTGTAAGAAAGAATGGGTAGGGTTATCAAATGGTGAAATGATAGATTTATTTGAAATGAAACTTGGTAATTGGGATTTGATTTTAGAAGTTGAAGCCAAGCTGAAGGAGCGCAACACATGATCAAATATGATGGGTATGATGAGGCTATCATTGGCCCTGCATACATATGGCGAGAACATACTCAGTAGAAGTCTTGGTATATGATGCTGAAGGAATCAGAGAAATCCTGATGAAGAGAGACGGTATGAGTTCAGAAGACGCTAGAGAGTTTATTGAATTCAATATCGAAGGTGGGTACTTGGGGCCACATACCCCTGTACTTGTTTGGAAAGATGACTTAATTGGAGATTAAACATGAAAGCATTCCCTAATCCCAACAACACAGAACAAGAAGGCATGGATCTGCGTGATTACATTGCTATTCAAGCTATGCAAGCTATGATCCCAAATTATGCAAACCATCCAAATCCTTGGGAATTGTCTAGGATGGCATATAAAATGGCAGAAGCAATGCTTGAAGTAAGAGCGGAAATTATTGAAGAAGAATCAATTCCTGTTAAACAAGTAAATGTTTAAATGTTATCGCTGCGGGGAGGAATCTAGGATCATAGAAAAACAAGATGATCGAAGACGCAGAATATGCAACAACGGTCATAAATTTTCAACAAAGGAAAAAGACGGCAAAGAGATCTTCTTTGTCTTCAAAAAGAATGTACAGAAATCCAAAACTCCTAAGATCTTTACAGTCCTCCCCCTGTCAAAACTGTGGCGTTGAAGACGGAACTATAGTGGCCGCTCATTCAAATCAATTGCGTGATGGTAAGGGTCGTGGACTCAAAGCCCATGACTACCGCATTGCCGCTTTATGTTACACATGTCATGCTGAACTTGACCAGGGAAGCAAAATGTCTAAACAAGAACGTATAAACATGTGGGAGGAAGCCCACCGCAAAACGGTGGGTTGGCTCTTCGATAACTCTATCGTTCAGACATCATCTTCTTAAGATACTGGACATTGGCCGTTAAGGCATTCTGTGCCTCACCGATGGCCTTCAATGCATCCCTCTTCTCATCAGCACTCATGCCTGACGAACGAACGATTGTGGCCTCGTTCTGTAGATCCTTCATGCTCTTGTCCATAGATTTAACGTAGTCATCCGTGGCTAGGAGTCCTGCGTTCTCTTGCATATACTCGCCGATGTCTTGGTAGTTACCCGTCTTCTCTAATAGGTTGGATGTACGCACCGCCTGATCCACTGAGTCTTTAAGATCGTAGTAGGAAGATACCGACCCCCGTGCCTCTGGGTCTAGGGCAAATCTCTTGATGAATGGCATTTGCTCAAAACGCTTGGAGGCTTTGGGAACATCGCTGTTTAAATTGATGATGGAATCTATAGCATCCACCATGTACATTCCCATCGTTCCTGTGTAGCCTTGCCATAGATGCTCAAGCATGATGGGTGACTGACCCAACTCTTTACCTATGGCCTCAAAGGTTTTGGTTGTGGATGGGCCGACTTGATATTCGGGGGCTACATTCTGTAAGCCTTGGGGAACAATCGCCCGTCCGGTAAAGAATGAGTAATTGGTCATGGTTTCAAGCGCAGGCTGGAAAATCTGCGGTGCTTGTATAGATAAGGTAGAGCTGATCCCCCGCTCCATTGATTTGAGGAAATCCTTGCCCGTGTCATTGCCATAGAAATACTCTAAGGCTCTTTCAGGGATAACCTTGAATATAAAGCCCACCTCAAATGGAATTGGGATCTTAACCCCGAGGGAAGGGACTAGCCAGTTGTTATCCCGAGTTTCTTGTTCCTGTTTCTTGTAATCATCATCATCATGGGTCAATGCCCAATAAGCCGCAGACAACGCCATGATGGTTGCACCACGGACAAGGAAAGCTTTCTGCCTAGCCTTGTCAGCCTCTGTTGCATTCTTATCAAAGAACGGTGCAAACCCTGCACGGTAGAACACATCCAAACCTTGGATCCTTGCGTTCAGGAATGGAGTCACCGCAGACAAAATACGAATGATAGGGTTAGCCCCCTTCCTGTAGAAGTTCATCACCTCCAAGGCTTGATAGATGGCCTCTGCTTCATTGCCTGTCTCGGCCATTGTCTTCTCAAATATCGCAGCACGGGTTGCGAGGTCAGATGCTTCTGTTCCATGTTCTAGGGCATCCCAGAGAGATGTAAATGGGGTAAGACCTTTCTCTAGGGTTGTCTTAGTTCCAGCTTCCTTACGTAGCTTCTTGGCCAAGTCTCTACCTGCAACCTCAATGTTTCCACCCAAATGACCACCACCAATACCTGCGGCTCTGAGCTTTTCAATGGTTGGGTTCGTCCCCGCCATCGCAGTGGTGAAATGCTTGACTGTATCAACGACTGGGGTCATGTTTGACCCACTGGTAATGTAGGCCGAGATTGAATCTTTCATCATGTTAGCCAACATAAATCCTGGATCTTTGGTCACCATGTTGCGTAACCAATTGGCAGGCGCAGAAAGAATCCCCAAGAACGGCAGGTCAGGTAAGTTTAAACCCTGCATAGACTGAATCAATAGAGGGTCAGCCACGTTGTAATAGGACTCTTTCCCGTTCTCGAAGATCTTCACGGTGTTGAAGTTATCCTGTTTAAACGGTACTTTCTCAGCCAGCTTTAACTCTTCTGCGTTCTTAACAGCCCTTGTAGCCGCCACGTTCTTTGTACCAGATTGGATAGCGGCGTGGGTATTCCTGACCACAGTCTCTAAGAGATCAGCCAATGGCCCTTCTCCACCCTTGAGCTTCTTGGGTGCTTTAACCCCAGTCAAAGACTGGAACAACTGTGGGCCTACCGTGGTGTCCCCATCTATCTGACGATAGAATGGGATGTAGTCTGAGTACTTGGAAAACTCTTTGGCCTTTTCTGGCGACAACACGCCAGTGTCAACGAGGTATTTGACAAGGCCGTTGTTGTACTTGATCCAATCATCATGGACTTGATTAAAGATATGACCGTACTTCTTCTCTAGTTCTTTGGCATGTTGAAGATCTGCGGATGTGTAGTTTTCTTCACGGCCTTCCCTGATCAGTCTTCTAGCTCGTTTAGCGCCTGCCCAGAACTGGTATAACCTGTACATGTCTGGGTTGTTCATTTTGGCAAGCGGGGCAAAGATCTCAACCACGCTCTTCACAGATCTATCAATAGAGGTGTAGCCATTCTTATAGACTGGAACTCCACCATTTTTACTCATGGCTTCTGCTGCAATGCCTGACGCTAGGTCAGACATCAAAGCCGCAGACTCAGCACTGGCATCGGCCATCAGCTTAACAAGTCCTTTGGACTTGGCAAGCATCTTGTCATGGACTGCCATTTGGTTATAACGGTTTAGGATGTTGGTACGGAAATCACCAAAGTTCTTGGGGTTGATTGCCTCAATCATCCTGCGGGCGAAGCCTACATCTTCCCTCCCAGGAGTAACAGTGTTTAAACGATCTGCCAGGCCCGCAGCGTTGGGTATGCCGTTTAAAAGAGTGCCAAGACTTGCTCGGATGTCTGGTTTGTTGAAGTCATAAGTGCCTCTATTGCCTATGGCCGACTTCAATTGATTGGGTGTAAACACATTCAACTCTACGATATTGCCTTGGTCGTCCTTGACCATAATGCCATCGTAGCCGTTCTTCTCAAACAGTTCCCTGACTTGGCTACCCTCTAGATCCATCAATCTTGTTTTGCCGTCCGTGAATTCTTCAACGGCTTTGACCATTGCTTTATTGATATCACCTGAGAATCTATCTGTAAGAGCTTTGTCTCCACGAGTTACATTGATAACAAATGGATTCTCTGCGTGGGCATACAAAGGCATGACGTTGCCTTCAGGGGCAAACTCATTTGAGTATTCAGGTATAGAGGTACTGTATATACCTTCGCCTAGCTTGCCATCATCAGATCGTCTGAATGTATTGAAGTCTGCGTTGGTGGCATGGTACATAACCATCGGCTTGCCATCTTTGTCTACAACCTTGCTGTCGCCAAAGAAACGTTTAAACGCAGGTGTGTTAGGAGCTTTTAAGCTGGCTTTAGCAACTTCAGATACAGTTCCTTCATATTTAACGGGAACATCATGATTAAGGATAACCATCATCCCCATATTGGGAACTGCGTACCCATCATAGCCTGCGTCAACTATGGCTGATTCAAATTCATTAGCATTCTCTCTGGCTGCAATCATGAGCCGAGACATCTCCTTGCCGGGGCCAAGGATGTTATTGAACTTCTGCGTGTAAACATGGCCACCAAGGCCAGACTCACGCTGCGGCATTTCGCCTGTTGTTTTGGGTATGTAAAAATAAACCCTGTTTTTAACCCGATCATCCCAGTGATCTTCTAGCCTTCTACGCTCTGCACCACGCAGTCCTGTACCATACTTACTACCTTTAAGTACATCAGTCTTTTCTTTGCCGTAATGAATACCGGAATAGCTTACTGCGCCTTCTTGCTGGTTGCCAAGCGTGATTCCTTCATTGCTTCTATTGCTGGGTCGAACGGTAGGTTCTGAAGATCCAAGGGAGTATTTTGTTCCGCCCCACGTGATGCCTTGGTCTTCTGTAAGGTCGAAGCGTGATGGAGGGTACTCACGTTGTAGTTGTTGCGCTTCTTGTAGTCTTCCTCTTGAGCGTAACGAATCGAGATAGGTGTCACCATTTGGAGTTTCCTTCCAATCATTTTTGGTGGATGATAGCACAACTTGGCTGACGACAACATCATTAATTTGTGTATCGGTAAGAATAGATGTTTTGTTTAAAGCATCTTGAATTTCTTTGACTTGTGATTGTCTCCAATTACCGCCAAAGTTTAATAGACGGATGCCATTCTTTCCATCAACAGTGATTTGTTGAAATCCTGCGGCAATAGGATCGCCACCCTTTTGGGGTACATGATTCAAGAACTCCGTAAAGAATTTTACGGCTTTATCTGATGTATCAAGGCCATTAGACATTACGTCAATAGCCATATTTTTACCAGAAGCTAAAGCTCTTGTGTTGATGATTTCTGTTTGTTGGAATGCATAACCAACCATATCCATGAAGTCAGCCACAGATTCAGGAGATGCAATGGCATCAATCTGAATAGCGCCCTCAACGTAAGTCAAATAAGCGCCAACTCCATCTACGTTTTGAATAACCTTGATGCCTGCAATTTTGGCTAAATTATCAATAACTTTTTGGGCAGATTTGACGGGTATCTCTTTACCCATTAATTTGCCTTCCATTACAGAACCGCCACCGGGTGCAAGTCCAATCGATATTCTGCGTGTGTTGCCATTCACAATATCACGAACAAACTCAGCCTTGATTCCCAAGGCTCTTTGCATGGTTACCCAGCCAACGGCTTGAACTTCCCTTGCAGTCCAACCACCGCCCATGTAATTCTTCTTATTAAGCATATCTACAACATCGTTGTAGAAATCTATGCCATGCTCATACTGAGATTCGCCATTAACTGTTTTGTCAATATTCACTGATTTGGCGGCTTCATCGCCAAATGTTTTGCGAATATATTCATGGATTGTTGCGTCAACAAATCCAATATCTCTTTGCGCCCAAACATCAATTGCCGCAGGTTGTCTACCCCTAACATCACCCTTCATGTAGGTTCTTGTAGGTAAACCAAGCTCGCTGTCAATAAAATCAAGAAGCTTTGCGCCAACACCAGACTTAGGTATTTTGCCGCTTAAAACATCAATCAAAGCCTGCTCGTTTAAACCAGCACCCATGACCTTTTGTTTGCCTTGTGCAATATCAGAAGCTCTCAATACATCAGTCAAACCTTTTGTGGGGCTTGCCCTTTGTTGTGAAAGCAACCAAGCTAAAGCATAGTCAGAAGATTTAGCCCCAAACAATGGTTCAAACAACTCATGCAATTGTTTATACCAGTTGCGAGAATCTTTAATCTCTTCCTTGTCCATGAGGGTATTAACTCGATCAAGCCAATCCTCATGTGTAATCTTTCCAACCACCAATTTCTGACCTTTTTCATTGGTGAATTCTGTTCTTTGATTGGTAGGAGAACCAACGCCAGCAGTTCTATTGACTCTTCTTTGTATTCTTTCTTGTGCTTCTTGTGCAGAAACATATGGTTCTAGAGGACTCTTAAGACTAGCTTTACCTGTTTTATTGCCATATTTATCTTTAATGTATTGAACGGCTTTGCCTTCATCAGTTTTTGAATCAAAATCATCAAATCTACCTGACAATACATTTGTAATACCTTCTTTATCTTCAAGATATCTTGCAGTTTTATGCCAAGGATAATGTGCGGCAATAAAATCTTCCGGCTTTACATTTCTTAAAACAAAAGGCGAATCCCAATCCTTTTTAGGAACTTGGAATTCAAGTGTTGGTCTACTAGAGGCTTCCCCATAAAATGGTTTTTCACCTGCATATATTGCTTTTGGCCCCTCAATACCTTTTGCATGTTCAAGCAACAAGCCTTCTTTTTCAATTTGTTTTAAGTTATCACCATCTGTTTGATGGTACAAACGAACATGACCTTCTTTAATAGGTTCAGTTCCCGGTTCTTTAGGCAGCGTTTCGTTATATTGTTTAAACGAAAACATTTTTTGACTAGGCTTGGCTTCAGCCTTGGTCAACTGACCCTTCTCAATCTTTTCAAATATATCCTCTGCGGTGTTGAATCCATTCCCGGTTAGAACATTACGCAGGGCTTCAAAGAATTGGTTTAAACGCTTCAATAGCGCAGCAATCATCCCGGGTGGGCTGCCCTTCTCGGCATAATATCTAAAGGCATCGGCTATAGCTTCCTCCTCTATGGCATTCATATCCCCCTTGTACATCTCCATGTATGCGTCATAACGGGATTTGCCTTCAGCAAAAGGTTTATCCTTCAGGAATTCCTTGATCCATTTATCCTTCGCCATGCGCCTCAGAGCGTTCCATTGGTTGTCGGTAAAGAACCCTAACGCCTTTAACGCATGAACTGATTCATGGCGCAATACACCAATTGGATCGGTGATATCCAAGGCTATCTTGATGAGGCTTTGTGCATACTCACCTTCGTTTCCACCAAGGGTACTCATGAGCTTTAAGCCGACACCCTTCAACCCAAACTTAGCCAACATGGCTTCTAGCTGCTTACCCAGTTCAGGAGCAGCTTGTTCAAACTCCTTGTTTACACGTACCTTGATTCCTGGAGTTACCCGGTCATTGAGTTCTTGTTCAGCCAAACGAGCAAAGCTACGTCTGCGCTTGTCACCTGTTAACTGTTCTAGTTCCTTGGTACTAAGGTTGGCAGCAATGCTTTTCTCTGCTGCACTTCTATCAGGGAAAGTACCAATAGATTGGTTGTTCTTGAAGATCGTGAATCCCTTACGGGTCTTCGGTACGATGTTCCCAGCCTTGATTGATAAAGGATTAACTTCAGGATCTAATTCAGCTTTAGTCCTGTTTAAATTCCCTATCTCTTTTTCAGTGTCAGATACCTTTCTGGCGTAATCACCAGATGCCTTTTGGTATTCTGGCGTTCTACCCTGACCCATCGCCTCCATCGCTTCTAAATCATCTTTTGATTTCTGGACGGCAGCTTGCTTTTCTTCTATCTCTTTATCAATACTGTCGGACTTCTTAGCCCGAGTTTCTAGATATTTGTTTCTTTTCTCTTCTGCGGCTTCTTGGGTGTCAGCAATCCCAAGTTCCTTATCTCCAGCCATGATCTTGAAGTGTTCTGGGGCCTCACCCTCCTTGAACGAACCTTCTTCAATATGGTATCCACTAGGTAAATACGAGGTTGAGCTGGGCTGCTCCAGCTCATTGTCCTTGTTTAAATCAAAGTCACCAGACCGAACAAGGTCAGCAATCATATGCTGTGCGTCTTGATCTCTTTGTAGTCCGGTAGCTTTCTTGATGGTTTCGATAGCCTTCTCTTGGCTAACGTTCCCACCCAATTGGTCTAATGCATTGATGCTGTTTAAACGCTGATCTGCATCGTAATGGGTAGCCGTTGTGCCACGAGGCAGAATTAAAGGAGCTTCCCCTGTATGGGGTTCCATCTTTTGCAATGCTTGTTGGGCGGCAAATCTCTGGCCGTCCGTCATCATATTCAACTCACCAATACCTGTGGTGCGTCTTAGGAAGTCTTTAAACCCTTCGCCAGAAGGATCTACGTTCTTTTCTATAGCCTTGTTGACCACATCTTGTGGGGTTACCTTCTCATTGGTATGACCCACCTTGTTAGCAATCAATGCGTTTAAATCGGCTCTCTCGCCCGCTGGGTTCTTTTCCCGAGTGTCATTGGGATCGAGAGATTGGCTGGGCATTGCATCAACAATGTCCTCAATTGAATAACTCTTTAATGGAGGCTTACCATTGTCTGCCCTGTGGGCATCAATAGCCGCTACACGCTCTGGGCCTAGCTCTTCTGCCGTGTAGTTACCATGAGGGTTGAATAGGGATTGTTCAGCCTGATTGCCTTCAACTTTCGGAGCAGGCGCAGGAAGAGCTAAAAGCTCAGGATTGATTTGGTTCTGTTCATTGAACTTAGCTAGAAGATCTGCGCTTTCTTTCTGTTTCTTGGCAGCTTCTTCTGTTAGGATCTTGGCTTGGTCAGCATCATATTCCCGCTTGAGACTGCTTAACTGAGCAGGCGATACTGCCGCTCCCGTCAAAGCACCAATCAAGGCATCATGAGCGCCTGCACCCATGACACCTTCCATAAGGGGTGTATCAAATCCTGCGTTCTGTAGGGCCAGGTTAGAACCCAACTGAGCCGCTGATCCTTGAACAAATTCACCTAAACCACTTTCAAGAGCAGATGTACCTAAAGCCCGAGCAAAGGTTGGTTTGGGTATGTTTTTAATAGCCCCCTCTGCCAATTCGCCGGGACGCAAGTATCTTCCAAGTTTAGCCGCAGGGCTAAGTGGGCCTTCCAATGCACCAGATAATGCACCCGCCGCCAAACTGGGTAAGTTCTTAACACTATACTCTGCGGCTTGTTGACCAAGGGCTTCGGCCTCTTGTTCTGATTTACCTTGCTTGATGGCCTCATCATGGACATTCTGATAGTTTTGGCCCTTCTGTCCACCAAGACCCATTAAAGAGCCAATTCCTAACTCGGCGGCGGTTGCAAGACCCAATGGTTCTGCTAAAACAGAACCAGCAATCATTGGAACACTAGATGCTATTGCAGACCCAGTCGATGTAAAGGGATGTTGGAAAACAGGGCGCAGATTGGCTGACAACTCCTCAAGTATCCCCTTGCCTTTGGCACGTTCTTGAAGTTCTTGGTTAATCCTTTGTTCTTCTATAAGCTGGGGAGACAAACCTTTTTCAAGATATTCATTTGCCTTGGATAGGCTATCATTGCCTGCACCAAATAAATCGGTTAAAGACTTGGCCCCGCTGATTCCTCCTTGTCCAACCTGACGCAGAAAATCTGCTGTTGAGGTTGAGGCAGTAGGAGCATTCTTTAATTCTTCTGTTGTATAAGCAGCGTAAGGATGCTGCCGAATCACTTCGTTTTTAACGTCCTCTTGAGAGGCTCCCGCAGGCCCATCAATCTGATAGGTTTTACCATCAGGCGCAGTGATTCTATATGTTGGCATAATTAAGGATTAACAACAGTAGACTGACCCCAACCTCCACTACTGGGCGGTGGCAACAAAGGGTTAGTTTGTGTAGGCGCAGGAGTTGTGGAAGATCCTGTTGGCATCATACCACCCATAAATTGAGAGATCTGATCATCGATTGCTTTTTCTCTTCTTGCTATCTCAGTTTGAGCTGCTTCATAAGCTGGAGAACCTTTGGGACTCATCAAGCCAATCTTGATGTTCATGTCTTCTCTGATTTTGGCTTTTTGTCCCATAGCAAATGACAACATTCTTTCCTGTACGCCACCTTCTTGAGGCGCATGGAATGCCATTGAAGCCCTCTTGAGGAGTTCTTCCTGTGATACATTTTGATTCTTAGGATCAGATTTAAGAATGTTATAAGCATTCATGAAGTCTGTTGGCCTATTGGCCGCTGCACTAGTTGCAGCAGCATGGATCTTAGCCTCATCAATACCAGCAGCAGATGTAAGAGCTTTAGAATCAAGATCAAAGCCCATGAACAAGAGCGT
>Ga0208379_1000992_pt1 | contig 11471 bp, 9 predicted proteins | sample CryBogCBE02Aug07_FD_184559 | JGI IMG/M metagenome (GOLD analysis project Ga0208379, IMG submission 184559) | Freshwater microbial communities from Crystal Bog, Wisconsin, USA - CBE02Aug07 (SPAdes) | ecosystem: Environmental > Aquatic > Freshwater > Lake | place: Crystal Bog, Wisconsin, USA... | reverse complement strand
AAATACGCGAACTTCCTCGGCGAGGGGATCGGCCCTGACTTTCTTCACGACGTGCGGCGCGTGACGACCAAGGCGGAGTTCTTCGGGCTTTGCGAACGCCATCTTGACCACGGGGAGCCGATGACGCTGAAGCCGTCATCGGTAGGCATTTAGGCCGAAGGCTGTTAGCCTGTTAGCAGGAAACAAAACCGGAACCGACAGCCGTCATGCAAAAATAACAGAAGCGATTCGGCTCGTCTTGGACGATGCTTTCTTCTCCAACAATCCGCCTCTGATAGTCTTCAGCCTAACAGCCTTCACTCCCCCGAATGTTCGAAATCAAGCGCCGCGAAAAAATGGTCGAGCGGGCCCTGCTCGTCGGCGCCTATCCCTCTCCGGCCGAAAAGGCGGATGCCGAGGACCTGCTCGAGGAGTTGGGGGAACTGGTCCGCACGCTCGGCATTCCCGTGGCCGAAAAGATGGCGATCCACAGCCGCGAACCGCATGCCCGGTATTTCCTGGGGTCGGGAAAGGCCGGGGAGATCTGCGACCACGCCCGCGAGATCGGCTGTGACGTGATCATCTTCGACAACGAACTCACGCCGGCCCAGCAGCGCAACTGGGAGAACCTCGCCAAGATCACCGTCATCGACCGTCAGGAGGTGATCCTGGATATCTTCGGCGCCCGCGCCCAGACCAAGGAAGCCAAGCTCCAGGTCGACCTGGCACGGATGACCTACTCCCTGCCGCGGCTCACGCGCGCCTGGGGTCACCTTGGCAAGCAGGGCGGCGGCATCGGCTCGAAGGGAGAGGGCGAAAGCCAGCTCGAGCAGGACAAGCGAAAGATCCGGGGCCAGATGGACCGACTCAAGCGCGACCTTGCCGAGGTGCGCCGCAACCGCGCCAACCAGCGCAAGGACCGCAAGCGCGCCCCTGTGCCCAACGCAGCCATCGTCGGCTACACCAACGCCGGCAAGTCCTCACTGCTGCGCCGCCTCACGGGCGCCGATGTGCTCGTCGAGAACGCGCTCTTCGCCACGCTCGACACGACGACGCGCAAGATCGACCTCCCCAACCGACGCCCGCTCCTGCTCACCGACACCGTCGGCTTCATCCGCAAGCTCCCCCACCAGCTCGTCGAGTCCTTCAACGCAACGCTCGAGGAGGCCGTGCTGGCCGACTTCCTCGTCCACCTGCTCGACGCCTCGCATCCGCGCGTGCTCGAGTTCCACGCCACGACGATGAGGGTACTCGAGGAGCTCGGCGCGGACGCCAAGAAGACCCTCACCGTCTTCAACAAGGTCGACCGCGTCGAGGATCCGATGACCAAGGCGATGCTCCGCAACGCCCATCCCGACGCCCTCTTCGTCTCCGTCCACTCGGGCGAAGGGCTCGATACCCTCGTGGCGCGGCTCGCCGACTTTGTCGGGGAGGAAAACCGCGAGCTGCTGCTCGAGATCCCGCACGACCGGAGCGACCTGGTCGCCCGGCTTCACCGCGAGGGGGTCATTCACGAAACGGAGTATCTCGACGCGGTCATGCGGATCCGGGCGACGGCCCCTCCGCGCCTCCGCGAATTGGTCGCGGAGTTCGCGGCCGGCTGACCATGCGACGAATTTGTCACCGCACGAATCGGGTTTCCTGCTTCCCCACCAGATCCCTCCCCGTGCTAGGGTTACTCCACACCTCATGAGCAACGACGCCAATTCCCCGGCCGATCTTTCCAACCTCGGCCTCGACCTGACCGAAATGTTCCGGCCTTCCTGGACCAAGGAGGGGGAGCAGGGCGCGTCGCGTCCCCTGACCTCGTTCGACCCGGAGGAAGGCAACCAGGAACGCCCAAGGCGCCGGGAGAGCAGCGGCGGCTTCCCTCGCCGTGATCGTTCTCCGAGGGATCGCGGACCCAGATCCGAGAGATCGGGAGGCGATCGTGACCGCGGACCCCGCTGCGATTCCCGGGGAGGACCCCGCGGCAAGGAAGGCGGTCGTCGCGATGAGCGAGGCCCGCGCAGAAACGAGGAACGGGAGCGGCGCGAGCCGGCGGCCCCGGCCATCCTCGAGGGGTGGAAGCTCGACCTGATCCCCGATCCCGCCGCGCTCGAGGGAATCGCCAAGCAGGTGCGCTCCCGCGCGAAGGCCTACCCGCTCTTCGAGCTATCACGCCTCATCCTGAAAATTTCGGAACGCTACTCGGTGCGGCTCACCCCGCTCTCCCCTGAGACTCCTTCCCTCTTCCGGGCGAAGGCCGACGGTTCCCTCTGGACCACCCGCAAGGAGGCGGCCGACCATCTTCTCTCGGCGCAACTTGAGAAATTCTATCGCCCCCTCACCGTCACGGTGGAACCGCCGAAGGGCGCCTTCAACGTCGTCGCCCAGTGCGGCATGAGCGGCGTCCTGCTGGGTCCTCCGAATCACCACGAATACACCTCCAGGATCATCGCGCTCCACACCTCTCGCTTCCGCACGATGCCGTTCGAGGTGTTCAAGGCACGCATCACGATGGTCCGCGACGAGGCGCTCATCGAGCAGTGGAAGACCGAACAATCGACCCGGACGGTTTATGTCCCGGTGGTTCCGGGCGAGGAACAACCCGCCGCCCCGGCACCCGAGTCATCCCCCGAACCGGTTGCGGAATCCTCAGCAGAACCGACGGAGCCTGCAGTCGAAGCGGCAGTAACCGATGCGCCGACCCCGAAAGCCCCCGAAGAGACCGCGGCGACAACCGAAGAAGCCGTGGAACCCGCCGCCGAATCCGGGGCGGCAGGCACGGATGAAACCGCCGATCAACCGGCGCAGGAAGCCCCGGCCTCTTCCGCGGAGACCCCGTCCTCCGAAACGCAGGGCCTGAGCTTCCAGGAGGTTACCGCCGATTTCCTCGCAAACCATGCGGAGAACGAGATCGAGTCCGTCACCGGCGAGGTCACACTCCCCGGCCGCGTCGCGCTCCATGGATCGGCCAAGCCCCTGCGTGAACTGCTCCTGAACCACCTGCGCGAGACCGACCGCTTCCCTCTCCCGCTGGCCCAGTCGCTCGGCAGGGATCTTGCCGGCCTCGGCCTCCAGATCTTCAAGTCCCACAAGAAGATCATCCATGTCTCGGTGGCCCGGCCCCGCTATCTCGATCGCCAGACCACGCCGGTCGGAGACCAGTTCAAGGCGATCCTCGAGTACCTCGAGGCTCATCCCAATCAGCGACGCGACAAGCAGTGGAACGCCCTGCTTTCGCTCCGCACGGGGATTCCCCTTCGTCCCGCGAAACCCGCCGGGGGTGAAGCCGCCGCGGAGGAGGCTGTCCCGGCCATTTCCGACGAGGAGATCAGGAAGCACGAGCAGGCGCTCGGCGCCGACCTGCTCTGGCTCCTCCACGAGGGTCATGTCATCGACTTCGCGATGGGCAACCTTCAGGCGGCCACCCCGCCCAAGCCGAATCCCGCCAAGAAGGAAGCGGCCACCGATGAAACCCTCACGGGCGACGCGGGCCCGGTCCAGCCAGGCGGATCGCAGGGTGCCGAGGTGCTGCCTTCCGAAATCCCGGCCGATGTGATCACCGAACCGAAGGTGCCAGGCGACCCCCTTGAAACGGCGACGGCCAACGTGCTCGAAACCCTCACCCCCGAGGATCCCGGTCAGGCGCTTCCTAACTGATCGTGGTCACGGCCTCGCCCTACGAGTCACCGAAACTGCTCGGGGAATACCTCCTGCTCCATTACGGCGGCGCGGCGGAAATGCGCCATGAGGCCCTGCCGGTCGATCCGGCCGTCTCCAACATCCCTTTTCCGGTCCGCTGCGTCAGGCAACTCCTCGACACGGACCTGCTGCCCGCGAATCCCAACGCGCTGGAGCTCGGCTGCTCCGTGGGGGCGGCGGCTTTCGAGTTGGCGCGCTCCTGCGCCGGCGTGGAGGCAAGCGATTACTCGGCCTCCTTCATCCACGCCGCGGGACAGTTGAGGAAAGCGGGATGCCTGAAGGGTGTGCGCATGGTTGAGGGGGAGCGCCTCCTTCCCTTCACGGCCACGGTGCCGCACGACATCGACCGCTCCCGCGTCTCCTTCTCCGTGCAGGATGCCACGGCTCTTCCGAAACCGTTCGGCCCCTTCGATGTCGTGCTCGCGGCCAATCTCCTCTGTCGCCTTCCAGATCCGGATGCCCTGCTTGGCCGCTTCGCGGATCTCGTCAAGCCGGGCGGCCAACTCCTGCTCACCACCCCCTTCACATGGCTCGAGGAATTCACACCGCGAGACCGCTGGATCGGGGGGGGAGTCACGGGGCCGTCGAGCGAGGAGGAGCTGACGCGAAGGCTCTCCGGCGAGTTCCGGTTGCATCGCCGCCGCGATCTGCCATTCCTGATCAGGGAGCATGAACGCAAATACCAACTCGGCATCGCCCTCGGGACCTCCTGGATCCGGCAGTAAGCCGGCAAGCGATCCGGTCGACTGGGAAGCGCGGTATCTTGCCGGAGACACCCCGTGGGACAAGGGATGCGCGGCTCCTCCGCTCACGGACTTCCTGACACGCCATCCCATCACGGGCCGCGTGCTCGTCCCGGGGTGCGGACCGGGACATGATGTCCGCGCGATTGCAATCCAGGGAGCCGAGGTCACGGGGCTTGATCTCTCCGAGACCGCGCTCCGCTTCGCCCGGAGTTTCCCTCCTGCGGGATCCGAGACCTACGAGCAGGGGGATCTCTTCGCCCTGCCGAAGGAATGGGATGGTCGGTTCGACTGGGTCGTTGAGCACACCTGTTTCTGCGCGATCCCTCCCGTACGCCGTGCCGATTATGTTGGGGCCATCTCCCGCGTGCTAAAGCCGGGCGGGCACTTCCTCGCGATTTTCTTCCTGGATCCCGGTGTTGAGCAGGGCCCTCCCCATGGCGCGACGAAAGAGGAGATCTCAGGCCTCTTCGATCACGATTTTGAATTGCTGGAAGAATGGATTCCGGAAAAAAACTTCGAGGGCCGGGAAGGACAAGAGCTCTGTCAGCTTAGAGGTAGGTGGATAGGCTGAAGACCGAAGACTGTTAGGATTGGAACTTGGCAGCCATTTCAGAAAGACCAAAATCCCTGAAGGGATTACTGCTTAAACCTCTATCGGGCCAATAATCGAGATCCGGATTGATTGCAGTAACCTAATGTTCTTCAGCCTTCAGTCTAATAGCCTCCCCTCTTTCCCCCAATGAGCGACTGCTGCCACCACCATCACGATCAGGGAGACCGCCATGCTGCGCCCACTACTACCCCTACCCCTGCACACGAAGGGACTCCCTACACCTGCCCGATGCATCCGGAGGTGCTCGCGGACCGCGCCGGGGATTGCCCGAAATGCGGGATGCCGCTGGAGTCGCTGATTCCCGATGGTGGCGCCGATCAGGAGGCCACGCTGCTTGGCCAAAGGACGCTGACGGCGATCCTTCTCTCGCTGCCGCTCATGCTGCTGGCGATGACACCGATGACGGGGCTGCATCTAATCCCCGAACGGTTCCTCGGTTGGACAGAGTTCGCACTCTGCCTCCCGGTCCTGTTCTGGTGCGGAGCCCCGATCTGGGTGAAGGGTCTCACCTCCTTCTCAAGGAGAAACCTCAACATGTTCTCGCTCATCGTGCTCGGCACGGGCGCGGCCTTCGCCCAGAGCGTGATCTCGCTGCTCCACGGCCACAGAGCGCATGACCTCTATTTCGAGGCGGCGGCCATGATCATGACGCTGGTGCTTCTCGGCCAATGGCTTGAGGCATGCGGACGGGCCCGCGCCGGATCCGCGCTGCGGGAACTCCTCGATCTCACGCCGCCGCGCGCCCTGTTGGTCACACCCGAGGGAGACAGGGAAGTCGCCGTATCCGAACTCCGTTCCGGCGATCTCATCCGCATCCTTCCAGGCGGGAAGATCCCCGCCGACGGCACCGTTGCCGAGGGGTGGAGCTCGGTCGACGAGTCGATGCTCACCGGAGAGCCGCTGCCCGAGGAGAAACTGGCGGGCTCACGGGTCTCGGCCGGGACTTTGAATCGTCAGGGAAGCTTCCTTTTCCGTGTCGACTCCGCAGGGGCTGGCACGCTCCTCTCGGGGATCATCGCCACGGTCGCCCGCGCCCAGCGCAGCCGTGCGCCCGTCCAGCAACTCGCCGACCGCGTGGCCTCGGTCTTCGTCCCCGTCGTGCTGGGGATTGCCGCCCTGACGCTCCTGTTCTGGATGGCGTTGATCGACCGCATCGCGGGCGTAGGAGGATGGGTCATTGGCCTGAACTCCGCCGTCTCGGTCCTGCTCATCGCCTGCCCCTGCGCACTGGGGCTCGCCACCCCGATGGCGCTGACCGTCGGGATCGGGCGGGCGGCACGGCGCGGCATCCTCGTGCGCGACGCAGCATCGCTCCAGAATCTCTCCTCCGCCGATCTGATCGCCCTCGACAAGACGGGGACACTCACCGAAGGACGGCCCGTACTCGACACCGTTCTTCCCGTAGCCCCGTTCTCAGCCAACGACCTGCTGGCACTCACCGCCGCCGCCGAACGGGGCAGCGAGCATCCCGTGGCGCACGCAATCCTCGATGCTGCAGAAGAGCGTGGACTCCTTCTCGGGACCGCGGAGGAATTCACCGCATGGCCCGGAGGAGGGATCTCCGCGCGGGTCTCGGGACGGAGTCTGCTCGCCGGAAGCATGAGCTTCCTAAGGGAGCGGGGCATCGCGACGGAGATGCTGGAACCGCTTACCACCAGCACCTCCTCCGGCCTCGTCGCCGTCGCGGTGGACCATCAACCCGCCGGAGTGCTGATGGTCAAGGATCGGATCCGGCCGGATGCCAAGGCCCTCGTCTCCGAACTCGCTTCCCTCGGCGTCACACCCGCGATGCTGACCGGCGACCGCGAAGAGACCGCTCGGTTGGTCGCCGAGGAACTCGGCATCACGCTCTGGAAATCGGGATGCTCGCCGCAGGGGAAGGCGGAACAACTCGCCATCTGGAACCGCGAGGGACGGCTCACAGCCATGGCGGGCGACGGCATCAACGATGCCCCTGCCCTCGCCGTCGCCTCCGCCTCGATCGCCATGGGGGCTGGATCGGACATCGCCAAGGAAACGGCGGGGATCATCCTGCTGCGCCCCTCGCTCAGGGGGATCGTGGCCTCCATCCGTCTGAGTCGTGCGATCCTGCGGACGATCCGCCAGAATCTCTTCTTCGCCTTCGCCTACAACATCCTCGGCATCCCGATCGCCGCCGGAATCCTCTACCCCGCCTTTGGCATCCAGCTCAGTCCGATGATCGCCGCGGCGGCGATGAGCCTGAGCTCCGTCTCCGTGATCGCCAACTCCCTGAGATTGCGCCGGATGAGGTTCTAGGGGGGATAGAAAAATTCTCGCGCGGAGTCGCGGAGGCGCAGAGAAGATTTTAATCAGGAACTCAGGAATGATCTGGCATTGCCAAGCATGGGAGGTAGGGGTAGCAAGGGGTCAAGTTTCTCCCCATGAATCCTCAACGCATGGCGCGTTTTGTTAGAAAGTGGTTTTCCGAATGGGAAACTGAAATGCCTATCTACGGACGGGCTTCGCAGATTCTCGACCATCTAATCTCAACTAGGCCAGACGCGGCTTGGGATCGCATCTTAGCGCTCATTGCCAAAGCAAAGCCGGAGTCCTTGTGTTATGTAGCCGCTGGCCCGCTCGAAGATCTTCTCAGTCATCACGGGCCGATTATGATCGAGCGAGTCGAAGCCCTCGCGGTAAGCGATCCTCGATTCCGTTCTTGTTTGGCGAGCGTTTGGGGCCACACCCGTTTTGAATCCCCGATCTATGCACGAGTTCAAGGTATCATTCAGAAATCCCCCAAGTGAATTCCTCCAAACGATGATTCTATGAACTCCACAATCATCGATGTGTCCTTTCAACATCCGCTTATTGGAACTTGGACGTTTGAAGACTCAACATCGGTTGAATACACGATTTCAGCACTTGGTGAATCTCCCATCGTCACAGGTGTAGATGTAGAGGATGGAGAGAGATTGGAGATCTCAGATCTTTCGTGGAATGGAACTGAGCTTCGCTTCAAGTCAGTTGTTCCATCCAATGGCTACGAACTCTTGCACATCTTTCGTTCAGTTTCCCAAGACACAGCCGAACATGAATGGACTCGTGTTGAGCTATGGAAGAAGAAGCCCACTGACGGGACTCGGGAAGTTGGACCACATAAGAGTTAGTCTTTGAGGGTTGTTTTGGTTTCTAGTGGGTTGTTGTTCGGTTGTCCATCTCCGGCGTAGGGAGGCCGTAGGCCGACTAGAGACGGAGATGGTGCGCTCTTCCTGGCCGCGAAGCGTTCCGGGCTGAGATAGCCCAGTTTGCTATGCGGCCTGAAGGTGTTGTATTCCCTGCGGTAGTCCTCGATGACCACGCGGGCTTCGGTGAGCGTCCAGAACTGCTCACGGTTGAGGCATTCGTCACGGAGGCGTCCGTGGAAGCTCTCCACATAGCCGTTTTGCCACGGGCTGCCGGGTTCGATGTAGATCGTCTTGATCCGGTTCTCGGCGAGCCACTTCTGCACCGTCTTGGCGATGAACTCGCTCCCGTTGTCGCTTCTCAGGAAGGCTGGTGCTCCATGCTGCTGGATCGCCCTGCTCATCCACTCCAGAACATCACCGCTCTTGAGGGCTCGATCTGCTCGAAGCACATGGCATTCGCGGGTATACTCATCAAGGATCGTGAGCATCCGTAGGGCTCCTCCTCTGGTGGTTCCGTCGCAGATGAAATCCCAGGTCCAGACGTGTCCCTTGTACTCCGCTTTCACCGGCAGCCCCGTCGAGTGGCCTCGTCGGATGATCTTCCTCTTAGTCGGTGGGACTCTCAGTCCAAGCGATCTCCGCAGGCTCTGGATGCGCCTCTTGCCCACAGGCCACCCTTCCTGCCGAAGCAGGGCTGCGATGCGGCGATAGCCGTAGCGAGGATGCTTGTCGCTGAGTTCCATCATCCGCTTCAGCAGACTCTGCTCCCAAGGGGTCTTCTCCTTGGGGCGATACCAGTAGCTTGATCGAGGCACTGCTAGGATCCGGCAGACCTTCCTGCCAGATCCTAGCCCCTCCTCCACAGCCTCCAGTGCGTATGCCCGGCGACTGGCCGGGCTCAGAGCTTTTTTTCGCATACGAATTTCAGAACTCGGTTTTCCAGCAGGCTGTCAGCCAGCATCTTCTTGAGCTCGGTGTTCTCCCGTTCCAGTTCCTTCATCCTCTTGGCCTCGTTGACTTCCATCTGGCCAAACTGCTTCTTCCACCTGTGGAAGCTCACCTCCGAGAGGTTATGCTCTCGGCATACCTCCCCGATACTTTGGCCGGCGTCCGCCTGCCTCAATATCCGGATCTTGTCCTCTGTGCTGTATCTCTTTCCTTTCATGGTCTTTGGGGTTGGTTAAACCCAAAGACTAACACACAACCTGGCTCAAATCACCGAGGTCACGTCAATTGCCTGCACGGCAAACTCCGGCGCGACACCAGATCTGCGGCAAGTCCATGCCGCCGACATGATCCATGTGTGAACGCCTGACCCTGCCTCGGGGCAGGGCGGCAGGATTGGTGTTGTGGTCGTCGCGCTCATTTTGAGTTCTCCTCGATGGCTTCGATATCTCGCAGGCGGTAGCGCACGAGTGAACCAATGCGGCGTGTGTTGAGAGTCCCATCTCGTTCACGACGGCGGAGTGTTTCGATTGAGCAGCTCCAGCGGTCGGCGAGCTGCCGTCTGCTGAGCATCTGCGGGGGCTTTGATGTTGTGGGTTTCATGTTCGATTGGCGCTGGATGCGCCGGCGGACTGGTTGTAGCCGCGCTTAAAAATCTAGCTACACGCCTTGGCAGACTCTGATCGTGAGCAAAACCGTCAAATTCCCAAGCATCCCCCCGCAGTCCCCAACCCCTTTACACAGATGAGGGGCTGTTTAGGGGCTGTCTAAATCCAAGCAAAACCGAATTTCATCCAAGCAAACCCCAATTTTTTGTCCGACCCCCGCTTTCAAATGCGTCAAAAGTTTTTTTATCTTTTTTTTGCACCCCGTCTTCCATCTCTGTCGCGACGGGGCTTTTTATTTTTTCTAGCAGGAGCGGTCTTCTGTTTTTTACCGCTTTCAACACACCCTTTCTTTGCAATCTCGGCCGCAGCTTCCGCCTCCTGTTCGGCATTCTTTTTTTTAACCAACGCCTTTCCGCCTGCCTTACCGGCATTCGTACGAGAGTTACTCACCTCGGCCGCATACCATTCTGGGAATGAGTTGATCGTGATCACCGCCTCCCTCCACGGTATTCCTGTCTCTACAAGGTCATCAACGTTGATAACTGGTAGTCCGTAGGTGCGTTGGAAATCGGGCCAGCTGCGATTGATGCATCCCTCAGGAGCCGCATGGAAATAGTATTTTAGAAACCTCACTACGGCATCGACCTCAACCTCACTCACGCCGCGCCGTTGGGCTAAGGCCCCTGCCACTTTCTTGAGGCTGTAAAGCTCTTCGCCGTCGATAAGCGGATTCGTTTTTCTCAAAGCCTCAAGGCATTCTCCTAAGGGAACCGGTTTTCTCTCCGGCAGCTTTTTCTTGGAACCCTTTTTACTTTTGATCGGCTTCGTTGCCATTGGTGCTTTGGGACTTGTTGGCCGATGGTGTGTCGGATTGTGAGGGTGTCGCAACGGAATTATCGGGGTTGAGCCATCCCCCGATACCCACGGTGGTCCGAGCCTTTTTGTCCGCATAGTGGGCAGCAGTGATAGCCACATTGCTATGACGGAGTGCCCGGCTGGCCGCATAGATTCCATGCTCCTGAGTGATGAGTGCTCCAAGCTCCTTTCGGAGCTCGTGGATTGGCTTCTTGGCACTTACTCCATTGGCACGGAGCCAGGTGCTGAGAATGTCAAAAGCCGAGTTTGCGCGGTAATGCTGCCCCCATGACCGAGGCCCACGGACTTTGTCCTTTTTGGAATCGGAGGGTATCACGTAGTCGGTTGACTTGGCCTTGGCTGTTTCTTTGAGTCGCTTCAAGACGCTGGCAAGCTCGGGGTCAATATCGACCTCACCCTTGCTATCCTGGGTTTTGAGAGAAGCCGACTCGGTTACTTCGACTCGGATAGTGGCGTTCTGAAAATCAATCTGGTTCCATCTTAGCCCGTCGATTTCCCCTCTGCGTAACCCGGCTCCGAGCGCCAAAAGCATTGCAAGAAATGCCCCTGGTTCTTTGGTTTCCAGATCCTCCCTCCCCTTTTGCAGTAACTTCCTTGGGTCAACCTTGGAGAGGTAGCGGCTATTCTGGCGCGGAAAAAAGAGGGGATTGTCCTTCCCCTTGGCCCTCTTGAGATCGTTGGGAATTTCAAAAGGACGAGGCGAAGGCAACATCAAGTCAGGAAGGCAGTGGGTAATAACCCCTGAAAACAGAGACCTAGCCTGCCGGATCGTGCTGTTACAGCTCGTCATTCGCGATCCCTGTTCTGCTGGATTCTTTGCCTTTTTTACGTATGCCAACCTCCACTTCCGGATGGAGGGAAGGGTCAG
>Ga0208379_1000988_pt1 | contig 11505 bp, 16 predicted proteins | sample CryBogCBE02Aug07_FD_184559 | JGI IMG/M metagenome (GOLD analysis project Ga0208379, IMG submission 184559) | Freshwater microbial communities from Crystal Bog, Wisconsin, USA - CBE02Aug07 (SPAdes) | ecosystem: Environmental > Aquatic > Freshwater > Lake | place: Crystal Bog, Wisconsin, USA... | reverse complement strand
CGTTCTCTTTGCTTTTCGAAATGCGGAATCAGTGGGAGCGCCTTTTGAACCTGGCGTTCTCATTCTCTCTTTTGATCCTTTACGGATACGCTCACGCTTTTTATGGATATTGGCGTAAAGTCCAGGTTTCATCTGCACCCCCATCTTCTTCTGGCAGCTTTTCCTCTTTCACCCTTCCAATGTTTAGACCTGGCACAAAATGAGCGATGCCGACTGCCTGATTTTTGGGGTGCTTTTAGTTTTGATCCTGTGGCTTTGTTATATTTTCTACGCCCTTTCGCAGTCAGACCGCCACCCTTAGAAACGGATAGCTTTTCACCTCTGCCTACGGAAAGATTGACATTAGCCACGAGTAGCCTTTCTCTTGACCTTAAGATTATTGCGTTTTACCGCTTTTTTCTGGGTCAAACCTCCACCTACGCCCATCCGTCTTTCGGCAGCGCTGGTTGTTTTTGAGGATTTATTACCTTTGTGCATTTTTAGCTCTTTCCACCATTTGTAAAACCTGTCATGAACATCAGCTCCTCTGCTTGTCTGCGTCTGAGCAATCCAGCCATGTGTTTTCCAGCAGCCATATCCCACTTTTCAAATTCGTGGGATGCGCCTTCAAAATCACCTGCGTTTACTTTTCTAAGTAAAGTAGAATTATTGAGATTACCGCAGCCACAATTAAAGGCGAAATCAACGAGAGCATCAAATTCATTTTGAGTAACTTCAACAGTTAGTTTGGCATTAACATCTTCTTCTGCTTTTTGTACATCTTTAATTAAAAAGTATTCCGCTTGTTCTTGAGTAATGGTTAACCCTGGGTAAACATCAGGACCAGTATGCCCATATCCAATAGTCCAAGGATCACCGCCAGTGCCAGGATCAGGGTAAGCAGTAAGCCTAACTCCTTCAAAAGATTCTGTAAGATGCAGACCATTTTTGGAATATTGCATTTATTGGCTATCCTTTTTTGACCTCATATCCATAATTTTTTCTAGTGTTCTACCACCAAAGTAGGCTGACATTACCAGCATACCCCACTGACCTAATAACTCAACATAGCTAGAAGCGATTTTGTACCCATAACCATCAGCAATAGCAAAAACTACATAGGCTGTGAGAATATAAACAAGGGTTAAAGGTCTGATGTTTTTAGCTAAGGTGCTATCACTTTGAGCGTCTGCTTGCCATCTTGCAGATACATTGTTTTGCTCACTGACATCAGCATTTAATTGAGCTAATTGCCCGTTTTGTTGCATCTCAAGTAACTTGAGTTTAGCTTCGGCTGCTTGGTTTGCATCTGGAAAAAAGTGATCTATGAGTTTGTTACCGATTCCTAATAGAGCATCTAATGGAAACATACTATTTCTCCGTTGTAATAGTGTCTTTACCTTTTACTACGGTTACTTTATCGCCATCCACAGATACAGACATAGGAGGTTCTTTTTCAGCTAATTTATCTAAACGCTGAATCAGAGATTCAATAACTTTAAACTCAGGTTTTTCTTCTTTTTCAGTAGTGCCAGCAACGCCATTCATCATGTTGATGATAGCCATCAAAGCACCTCCAGCCATACCAATTACGGCAGCAATCTTGGAGGAATCAAGGAAAATGCTTGCTCCTACGGCAATCAAGATAATTGCTGTAATGTAAGCAAGACCATGCTTTCCAATAGATTTACCAGCTACTTCTTTTGCTGTTTCAAGTTGCTCATCCATTCCAAAATCCTTAGTTTGCAGGAGCTTCTGGAGCTGGTGTTTGCTCGATTGGACTTCTTTTGCTGTTTCGAGTTGCTCATCCATTCCAAAATCCTTAGTTTGCAGGGGCTTCTGGAGCTGGTGTTTGCTCGATTGGTGTTGCTTCAGCAGGTGGCGCTGTTGGTTCTGGGGTTGGTTCTTGTGGTTCAGCATGAGCAACAAAACGCTGTAATAACTGATGAACAGCGCTACCAATTTCAATGCACTCTTTACTAACAAATGATTCAATTTTGTCTAACAAACTCATAATCCTTCTCCTGGTGTAATGTAAACGGAAGCGTTAGCTGCATCTCCAATTACTCTTGCATAAACACTGGTAGTAGAGTTAACTTGTGGACCACTAAAAACTTTATAAGCGTAAGGAGGGATAGCAATAACATAAACTGGACCGTTATCAGGCAACGCTACATTAAAATTATTAGTAGGGTTGATCCAAACATAAACAGCATTATTAACATCAGCGTTAGAAATAAAATACTGGTTAACAGGGCTATCTGATGTGATGGTATATACATTGGACTGCGTGTTAGCAGCACCGTTAACGGCTACTTTTACCGTTTTCCCCATCGGTTGAAAAGCGATATTATTAGCCATTAGTAGATACTCTTTTTGCCAGCGTTGCCAGGTTTAGTTGTAGCGGAATCTTTGGTATTGCGATTGCCGTCAAAATTCCATACAGAAATAAAGCCAGAAGGCATTTTTCCATCAAAGGTAGTGTTCATACCATTCATAGATCCATCTCTAGGCAATTGTGGGCGTGTAGATTTAGCGATTTGCTGATTCACATCACCTGGTCTTTTATACGGGTTGTTATGACTACTGCCCTCATTCTTGGGTTTTAAGCTCATTTTTATTCCTTTCTTTCGTATTGACTACAAGATAACTGAATACTACGAATATGGCTAGTGTCACCACTCTTTCCCACATGGGATTCCACATTGTCCAACCGCACATTATGCTCGATGCTACTAGCGCCAAAATCGTGATTGATCGGTCTGTAATGACCGCCAATGCTAGGCGTACCAAGGCTACTGCTTCCATAATTTATCCCCTTAAAAGTTAAACCAAACATTAGTTTAACCTTCCTCATCATCTACTGCAATAAAGCCACTACCCCACTCATCATCAGAAATCTTCTGTTTTAGCTTTTCAATGTTCACCATGCGGTCAATTACCTTACATTTATCGGTAAGAGATGCCATAGGATCAGCCATCACTTCTTGGAGCAAACGCTCAACAGCGCTCTCTAATTCAGGGTTTAGTCCTTTTTGCTTCTTGCTCATTGTTCAAATGCCTTTGTTGCAACAGCGCTTCCTACAGTAGCAGCAGCGCCATATCCTAATGCTCTATACACAAACAGCTTAATCTTGTCTTTCATCTCATTAGCATCACGGACAGTCAAGCGTACTTGCTCAATTTGACGCTGTAAATCACGGTATTGAGCTTGGTTAATTTGACCATGTTCTAGCATCCGTTTAGCCAATTGATTGCTAACAGCAGTAATTCTTGCAGGATCATTACCAGCCACAGCAAGATCGGATTCAAAAGTCTTGTAATCTTGTACAAGTTGTTTTTTCTGTTGTGCGGTTTTTTCTTCAGTTTTTGCAATCTGTTGTGCAGAACCACCCCGTTTTTCAAATATACGCAGGTCATTAGCGTATTTCTCAGCCATAGGCAAGGAATTGGTTTCTCTAAGCATGGCACGGTTTTGGCGAATAAAGTTTTCAACATCCTTAGATGCGGTTTTACTCTCTAATTGGCTTGCAAAATAGCGTTTTGCTTCAGCTTCAGCTAGTTGCTTGTTACCACCAAAAGCGTCAATTAAAGCGCTAAAATTTTCTCTCGATGAAAATACTTTGCCAGGAATGTCCTGAGCAGATACGGTAGCAAAGTTAGTTCCTGTGCCTGGTAATTGCTCACCAGTGAGAGCTTTACCTACTCTAGACTGAAATACTCTTAAAGGTTCAGAATCTTTACGATATTGATTTAAAAACTTTTCGAATGTAGATGTTTTTTTTCCAGGTTTTAAGGAAAACTCTTTCATAATTGCTTCAATATTGTCTGCCAAACGACCTGCCATTTGTTGACTAATAGCGTCATAACCTTCTGCTGGCACGCCAAAAGAGCGATCTCTTAAGAACCGTCTGGCATCCTCTAAACCTTCAAAACTGGCTGGATCTCTTGAAATAACAGTGCCATCAACATCTACAATTGTGCGGTCCAAAATGTTACGGATCTTGCGTAGTTGGTTTTCGATCTCGCCAACAGGAGCGTTAGATAAACCCGTTGTAGGGTTTTTAATCATTGCGTCAATTTCTTTTAAAGCGTTTTCATACGCTTTGGTTTGAGCAATAGTTTGACCAGCAGCTTCTTTTTTAAACGCCTCGCCAAAAGCCTCTTGTTTATTTAGTTTAGCGTTAGCATCCCGCCTAGCTTTTAAGGTGTCTAAAACCTTGTTTGCACTTTCTTTTATGCGTGTGCCTATATCTTGAGCAGTTTGCGAGATGGGTTTGAAGCGACCAGCTTCTTGTTCAGTAACAACTCCAGGCAACTCGCCCAAAGCAGCCTCACCTTTCCTTTCAGCTTTTTCACCAGCTTTTCCAGCAATTGCAGCCCGTTGTTCGGCAGCAGTCATTTCTTCGCCTGTTTTCTTGGCAATTTGACCAGCTTTAGATTCACCTAATGAACGCAAATTTTCGGCTAATTCTTTAGCAGTTTTTCCTAATTTAAGTTTTTCGGCAAAAGTTTTACCTGCACCATATAGGGCTTTGCCACCGCTATAAAGTGCTTTGCCTGTAGCAGCTACAGCAGGAGCTACTTCTCCAGCCAACTGATAACCTTCAGTGCCTGGTACTGGTTGTGGCACACCTAACTTTGTTAAACCAGCTTGAATGTTTTTAGTAGTAGGAAAGACGGATTCGTAACCAGCCAAAGCGCCCTGACCTTTAGCCCCTACTTCAGATCCACCAGGCAACATGGATTCAATATCACCTAATGTGCCAGGAATACTTGTACCTAATCCATAAGCAAACGCTGCACCTTTTTGCAAAGTGCTGGGTTCTTTTGTACCCGCTAGTAAATCAACGGGTTGCGATTTTGTGTTATCAGTTGCAAGTAAATCTGTTGGCATTATTGTTCACCTTCAATTTTCATGCCTTTATCTCTTAATCTTTTTTTAACTTCTTCTACAGTTAAATTATTCACTTCTGCGGTATGTTTAATGTCACTTAATTTAGCAACATTACTTGTAGGTGATGCAGTAGTAGATTTGCTGCTATAGGGTTCATAAGGATGTTCGGCAGATAACTTGGTAATTTCATCAACAGACAAACCTTGGTCTTGTAAATTGTTATACAAGGATCTTCTTCTGCTTTCTAACAATGCTCTGTAGGTTTCGGGCTTGTAGTTTGTAGGATCAAGCACTGGTCCAACCATTTTCATATCTTGTACTGTTAAACGCTGACCGCCTTTAGCAGCACGCTCAATAGCGTATGTTTCAAGCAAAGCATCTTTTAAGAAAAGAGTGGTTTTGTCTGTGCCAGTCAAAGTTTCATTAACAGCAGTTTCAAAATCTTTCTTACTATTAGCACCAGATGTCAGTTTTTCAAAGAACGGTGCTACTTTAGCTCTCAAACCAATCTGGACTTCTGGATCATCTAATTGACGCTCTAAATTATTGATAGACCGTACACCTTGAATACCTGATACTGCTGCATCTCTACCTTTTCCAGTTAAACCAGTCAAACCTGTTTTCATGGATTTCTCAAATATAGATTTAAGAATTTCAGTATTTTTAGCAGCTATTTTTTGGACAACATCCGCTTTTCCAGCGTTCATGTTGGCAGCTACTACGCCAGGGTTTTCAGCAACAATTTCTTGACCTAGCAAGTAGGCAGCCTCTTTTTCAGTAGCGCTTAGTTGTAAATAACGATTGATTTTCTTTTCTAGATTGTCATTTGCAGCTTTGATTCTAGCTACTTCTTTTTCGTAAATTTTCTGTTCTTTTTCAAAAACATCCTTTTTACCTGATTGGTAGCCTTTAAGCATACCGCCCATAGCGTTCAACGCATTTAAGCCTGACAGCTTTCCTGAACCACCTAAGCCTACGCCAACAGTAGCAATCATGCTAAAAATAGCGCCTAATTCTAAAGCGTTCTCTTGTGAGGGCTTAAATTCAGGCATAGGTTGCTCTTGCTTTTCAAGCTCGCCCACATCTGTTTTTACTCTTTCCTGATACTTTTCTAACTGTTCTCTTTTAGCTTTTGCTTGCTCTTTTGCTGCTAAAGATTCAGCCTGTACTTTTGCTTCAACAGCTTTTTCACCCGCTTGCTGTTCCGTTTTTAACGCTTTAGACAAAACGGGATACTGCTTCATACCCAAGTCGAGCTGATCGGTAAGAGCGTCTGCGCTAGGTGCTGGGGTGCTTGCTGCACCAGGCATTTGAGTAGGATTGATAGCCATATTATTTACCTAATGGATTAGCAGAAGATTGAGCGCCAGCAGGAGCAGCATAAGGCTGTTGAATGTTACCGCCAGCAACAAAATTAGCCAATTGTGAGTAGAAATTAGTGGTTGCTGTATTAAGCTGTTGGTCCAATTGCAGACCAGTCTTAATAGCTCCGAGGCTAATATTGTCACCAATTTGCATCAGGTTAACACCGTAGGTGTACTGGTTATTCAATAAAGTCTGATAAATGTTGCTTAATTGATTAGCAGCTTGCTGTGCGCCTACGCCACCACGATTAGCTTGTGATTGAGCTAACTGTGCTTTTGCAGCGTTATAGGCTTGTTGGCTTGTTGGAGATAAAGCTCCTGATTGCGCTTGAGCAATTAACTGTTGCCCTTGAGATTGGTATGGTTGAGCGATAGCTTGCTGTTGAGCTTGAGCTGCCTGTACTTGTTGTGCAGCCTGTCTTGCTTGATTAGCACCATAAGCACCCAAACCAGCACCTAAACCTAATCGAGCAGCAGTTGCACCAGAAATTCCTAAACCTTTAAGTAGGTCAGACAATCCTGTGGTTGTACCCGCACCTCCAGCGCCTGTTGTGGGCTGTGTGCCAGTAGTATCCGTTGGTGTGGGAGGTGGTTCTAATTGGGTTGCAGCGCCAGGTTGACTTGGATCTACATAAGCTGCACCGCCAGCACCAAACTGTGTTGCACCTGCTGCGGGTGTTGCATACGCTGGGGTTGGTAATCCTGGAGTGCCTTGATAAGCCTGTGCATCTGCGCCAAAAGCGCTTCCATAATTCAATGGGTTAAATGCAGCAGTTTGCGTAGTGTCAGCGGAGGTAGGCACATTGAAGGAAGTTCCATCGGGTGCGTTTGCGCTTGGAGTAAAACCTAAATCACCAGGTCCGCCATAAGGGCTTTCAACTGGTGTTGGCGCTGGAGCGGGTGCTTCGGCTACAGGAGTAGTATCTACACCGTCATCAAACTCTAACAATCCAGTAATAGGGTTTTTACTACCTCTACCGCCACGCTTCTTTAAAAGAGCAGCCTCTTTAGGGGTAATATGAGCAAGAATAGTATCTTTACCACGACCTTTAGAACGCAACAATTGCGCTAAAGACGCTAGATCCGTGCCAAGAGTTTGATTGATAGTTGCCATTTATATTCCTAACGCATTGCGTAACGATTCTTGATTCCAAACATTCTTTTTTGCCTCATCTGTACCCAATAAATAAGGTGAGCTTGTACCGCCTCCCGTAACCGCTGGTTCTGGTTGAGAGCTTAACGCACTTCCGAGCAAAGCGCTACCTAGAGTTGACGATGAAGTGCCGAAGGTTGACGCAAGCGGATTCTTCGATGTGGGTGTTGTAGCGGGCTTGGGAATGGGCGTTGTAGATGTCGTTTTTGTAACATTCGATGTTACATTGCTTGGCGCTGTTGTGGTCACAGTAACATTGGGTGATGGTACTGGGGTTGTGGTAGCAACATTAGTAGGGGTAGTAGTGATAGTAGCATTACCTTTAGGTGTAGTGGTTGCCACATTTCCTGCTACATTTGCTGTACCACCGCCAATCGTCACATTTCCGCCAGCAAGACCTGTTGTAGATACGGTGGCGTTTCCTGTAGCAGCGTTTGTCGTACTTGCCGTAATCGCTGCATTAGCTGTTCCGCTTAAAGCAGGTTGTTTTGCTGCTGCTGCTTGCGCTGTCGCAATATCGCCTTTGGCTGTTGCTACTGCACCTTGGTAATTATTGTAATTAGCGTTGTAAGTAGATATTGAAGATTGCAGTTGCGTTGCATTAGATTTATAAGACGCTAAAGTATTGTTGTATTGCGATAACGCTTGGTTGGCAGCATTTTGATAAGAATTGTATTGATTTATCAAACCTTGCGTATTATTGGTAGCAGTATTCCAACTAGCACCCCAAGCATTTTGAGGTGATTGTCCAAATTGTTTAGCAACAGCCAGCATTTGACCAATCGTATAAGGCACTCCATTACGCTTTACTCCGCTTTGTGCATTTAGCCAAGCGTTATAAGTATTAGCATAGTTTTTCTCAGCCTGATTGTAGGCTTGTGCATATTGGTTTACGGAAGCCTGTTGTGAAACCAATTGCTGTGCCTGGGCTTGAATTTGTGTCTGTTGTTGCAATAATGTACTGCTCATTGTCTGGATTTGTGTGGACAAATCCTGTGGCAATATATTTTGAAAATTAGGTAACTGTGCGCTTACAGCCTGAATATCAGGCGTTTGCGTTGTAAATTCTTGGGTAATTGGTGCTTCTACAGTGCTTGCAAGGTCAGTGCTAATAGGCGCAACAGAACCGCCACCAGTTAAACCTAGTTCTGCGTCAGAAATTCCTTGTACGGTAACTGATCCTATATCACCTGAATCTAGTGTTTCATCCATGACCTACCTCTTTGTGCAGTGCAAAAACCCAATTTTTTTTGGCGGGGGGAAACATTAAAAAAGTCCTAAAGATTGAGCAATCTGCTCATGGATTGTGTAATGTAATCCCACCCAGTCGTAAAACGCTTCTTCTTTATTAAAATCTACATCCAACATATTGAATGGATTTTCTAAATTTAGGTATCTTGCCAGGGCTTGATGCTCGACTTGATGGGCTAAAAGCCAGTCATCTAAGTTCCTTGTATCGGCATCCATAATAGGGAATTTATTGTAAGTAAAGCCTTTTGCAGACAAAGTATTCCAAAAAAGCTGATGTTGCAGTCCATTTTCAAACAAAAACTCATCTAAGGATTCAACATCCCCAAATTTGACAATGGATAGCGTATTAAAGTCCATTACTTGTCCACCTTTGTGTCAAGTTTGTCCATGATGCGATTAAACATCCCTTTAATCTCGGCAATATCAATTCTGTAATCATCTTTGCGAACATAATTCTCAGAAACATCTCTTTCTAAGTCTTGTTGCATCTCTTGTACAAGTTTGATTTCGGACCAAACCACACGCAAGATCCAGCCACCAAAAGCGCCAGCAAGTCCAAAGCAAATATTAAGTAGGGTTTGAGTATCCATTGTCACACCGCATAATATGGCACTTTTACCACTGTGCCGTTAAGGTCAAATTGAAAAAATCCAGCGGGAACAAGCAATAAGCTGGAGGTTGCATAAGTGGCGTTACCCGCAGTAGTAGCGGTATGGTTTGTTGTTTGCACATTAACCGTACCACCAGTAATTACTGCGTTTCCAGTAATGACTGTAGGAATTGTGACGCTGTTATTTGAGTTAACGGTAACAGCATCGGTAGCTCCGTTATTGACAACAATATGGACTGCATTAGCTGACAGAGTGCCTAAAGTTAAATCTGAACTTGAAGATTGCAGATAAACAGCGTTAGGCAAATTCATAGAACCAGATCCAGCAAATGTGGAGCTGTTCATGCCGTAGTCACCGTAAAATGCGCTTGCAGTACCTTTATCGTTACTAACTACATAATCTGTAGATGCGCTTGATCCAGCGTTAGTATTTTGCAAAAGAATCTGGTTATAGCTATTGGTGCTTGAAGTATATGAAGCCAAAATGCTAGTGTCGGTGTATGCCAGCGTTCCATAGCTAAAAGCACCAATATTGGATAATCCAGTAATGGATTGGGTTGCCGTTACATTGGCAGCAGACAAAGAGGTAAATACACCAACAGCAGGAGTGGTTGTGCCAATCGGGGTATTTTGAATGGTGTCTAAAGTGAGGGCTACGCCATTGATTGTTCCACCAGTAATTGATACAGAATTGGCATTTTGTCCTGCCATCGTGCCAAGACCGCTGACTGCAAAAGTCACATTCGCTTGACCAGTGCTAGGGCTGTTAGCTGTAGTAATGGTAATGTTAGACCCAGGAATAAAGTTAATTGCTGGTTCTGATCCAACGGTTACGCCATTATTCTGTACAGTGACATTTTGGTTTACCGTGTTTGCAGACACACTTAAGCTGACATTTCCTGTCAGTGCGCCACCGCCTGATAATCCTGATCCTGCCAGTACATAAGTTGTATTAGGTACTGCGCCTGATACGGCAGCCACTCCGATAGCGATTGCAACATTGGCTGCGCTTGTAGCTCTACCTTTAGCGTCAAAAGTGACTTGTGATACTTGCGAGGCATTACCGTAAATTCCTGCCGTAACACCACTCGTATTTAAAGTAGGGTTAGGGTAAGAACCTGTTAAATCACCACCTGCTGTACCTCCTGGAGAAACACCTGTGATGGTGACATTGGAAGCGGAGGTAATCCGACCTTTGGCATCTACAGCAATTTGAGGAGATGATGTTGCAGACCCGTATGTGCCAGCGACAACGCCTGAAGTATTAAGGCTGGGATTAGGATAAGTACCAGTAAGATCCCCACCAGCAGTGCCACCAGGAGTAGTGCCACTAATCGTAACATTGCTTGCACTTGTGATTCTCCCTTGTGCATCTACTGTAAAAACACCAATGATTGTGGCGTTACCATAAGTTCCCGCAGTGACCGCAGTATTGGCTAGGCTAATCGTGCCTGAAGATGTGATTGGTCCGCCACTTAGACCAGTGCCAGTAGCAACGCTAGTAACAGTGCCGTTCCCCGATCCTGGGGTGTATCCAAGAGCAGTTGTGACATCAGAGCTTGTAAGAGAAACATTCCCTGTACGGGTGTTAAATGTAAGAACGCCAGCATTGTTTAATGTTACATTAGCTGTGAGATTTCCGCCACCAGATAACCCTGTACCAGCCAAAATATAGGTGCTATTGTTCGCTGCGCCTAAACTAGCTGCTGTTAAAACGACTGCGCCTGTCTGTCCGTTGACAGAAGTGACTGCATTATTGTTATCTACTTTTTCCCAGACATTGCCGTCAAATACCGCCCAGTCACCTACATTCCAAGTGGTGATGCCATTAAGGTTGGTATTTCCAGCAACAGATACAACATAGTAAAAACCTTTAGTTCCAACAGAGCTTTGCAGAAAAGGATTATTGGTACTTGCGTTCCAAGTACTCTGATAAGTTAACGATCCCGCAAAGTTGCCAGATACTTTAAGCATTACATCCCATCACCGTTAGTTATGTACAAAGTTGCTGAATTTGCTGCGGTAATAGCGGTAAACCACGCATTAGGTACAAAAGTAATAATTTCATCCGTATTAGGCAAAATGTACAAAGTCGTTGTACTGTTTGCGCCTGAACCTGTAGGGATAACGCAATTAGACTGCGCTACCGACTGGGTTTGAGCATACGAAAGAAAACATCCCTGAGTAGTGGATGCGTTGATGATGCGGTACTGATTACCCCCAAAAGCACTGTTCGAATTGACTTGAACGG
>Ga0208379_1000985_pt1 | contig 11519 bp, 9 predicted proteins | sample CryBogCBE02Aug07_FD_184559 | JGI IMG/M metagenome (GOLD analysis project Ga0208379, IMG submission 184559) | Freshwater microbial communities from Crystal Bog, Wisconsin, USA - CBE02Aug07 (SPAdes) | ecosystem: Environmental > Aquatic > Freshwater > Lake | place: Crystal Bog, Wisconsin, USA... | reverse complement strand
CTATTAAGTACAGTGTTTGCTGAGAAAATAATCTGTGAAGTATGTTCTGCCAGAATTAAGGTTAAGGTTGCCAACTGGTCAGCTCTATCCTCCACTGTATTACGACGCAACAAGTACCCAGAAATTGCCGCATTAATGACAAAGATAATCGCCAAAATAATGGAGGCCCCTAAAATCAGGCGAGAGTTACGACGCACGTTGGGGTTTGACTTGAAGCTAATGCTCATATTGAGTCTATATACAACTCGGAAATTCTTAAGAAATAGTCTTGTTCTTGGATAAACACCTCAACAATCAGGGGATCAAACCGAATAATGGGTATTCGGTGGGGCGAACGACGGGGCTCGAACCCGCGACAACCAGAATCACAATCTGGGACTCTACCAACTGAGCTACGTCCGCCACTGAAGACCTAGATTATAGCTTTTTGCTCAAAAACCTGTCAAAAACAGCCCTTCAACACCTCTTTTAGGCGCTTTCGAACTCAAAAGCCGCCCAATCCCCAAGGCATAGGCTTGCATCGATAAAGAAATCCAAGATCGCAGCTTTACTCTGCACTTTAGCTAAAGCGTGATGGTCCGAGAGGCGCTGACGCCAATAACGCGATCCTGCTCTGCCATGAGCCAGACCCAAAATATGTCTAGTGAATGCACCGATATAAAAAGGTTTGCCTTTAGCATGACATTCGTCAAACCAAGCTTGGACTTGTTTTACTAAGGCAATCTGAATACGGTGCCACTCTGTTTCACTAAATAGGTAACCGGCTGCATCGCCATCGGTGGCGATCATGTCATCCCAACCTAACAGCAGTGCTGGAAAATGATAAGCGGCTCTTCCCACCATAAAGCCATCAAAGTCATTCCAATGACCAGCAATTTGCTCATTAGTTTCTAGTCCGCCGTTGAGCAATACTTTGAGATGCGGAAATTGTTTTTGTGCATCTACTCTAAGCTTTGCAGCGACTTCATAACGCAGCGGTGGTTTACTGCGATTCTCTTTCGGTGATAAACCTTTGAGCACTGCATTGCGTGCATGAATCGTTACCTGACTGGCGCCAGCATCGGCTACGGCCAGAATAAAGTTCAGTGCAAATTGATAATCGACTTCAGAATTGGCTGCATCCATCGAATCCAAACCCAAACGATGCTTTACTGAGATAGGGATATTGACTGTATTCTTCATGGAGCGCACGCATTCAGCGACAAGGTTGGGCTCAGCCATTAAGCAAGCACCAAAGGCCCCACGTTGAACTCGTTCTGATGGACAACCGCAATTGAGATCAATCTCGTCGTAGCCCCACTGCTGTGCCAGCTCGGCAGCCTTAGCTAAGTCATTAGGTTCAGAGCCACCCAATTGCAAAACGACCGGATGTTGCTCTTGCGAATAATCCAAATGACGCGGCACATCACCATGCATCAGCGCACCCGTAGTCACCATCTCGGTATAGAGAACCGCTTCTTTAGTGAGTGTGCGATGAAAAGAGCGGCAATGGCGGTCTGTCCACTCCATCATAGGAGCGACTGCTAAGCGTTTCTTTGGGGCATTGGTCATGGACTTCGATTAATTACATTTATCAATCATTTTAAATGCATAAGGACAACCGAAGTTGCCCTTAATTATTTGGTAACAAAATGCGGCTTACTTATGAAGCTTAGCCTCTAGTTCCACCGCAAGGTCTAAAGCGCCCATGTAGCCAGACTTCAGGTGATTTGGCAGATCAGGATCCCCCACCATAGCGCCCAAGGTTTCAACTAAGCTGAAAACAATTCCTTTAGCAGCACTAATTGCAATGGTCTTATTTGCCACGGCTTCATCAATATGATTTACTGCATCCAGAAAGTAATCATGTCCTGGTAGGTCATCAGGACCCAATGGTTCTTGATTTTCATTTTTCATTTTAGTTTCCTTACATGACTCTTTAGATCATCTGATCTACTTTATAGAAAAACTTACGTGCGTAAGCCAGAATTTCTTTATCGCTAGGATGATCAACCGTTTCTACGCCAACAATCTTTTCTGCAATCGCTGCATCGTGCTTGTGGGCGTGCTTGATAAGCTCTAGTTTTGCAGAGCCCGGACCAAGAATCAAGATCTCTTTAGATTCATTAACAGCATTGATAACCGAATGTAGATACTTAATGTCTAAGGCGGCTTTGCCGCTGCCTATTTCATTAGCCTTGTGATGCAAATGTGTATGGGAAGATTTACTGCGAATCACTTCAGCTTCACTAGCCTCTTGACTTAAAAACATCACGTGAGCTTCTTTATGGTCAATCCAAATAACAGCATGATTTAATGACATATTCTTCCTGTGATCATTTATTGGTAATATCACAGGATACTCCTGCAATTTAGGATATTTATGTCAAAATTTGATCTTAATCACAGTAATACTTACATTTAAGCTGGACATTCTCGAATAACTGTAAAAACAGTCTAATTACAACTATGAACAAACCATCTCGATCACTTCTTCCTATCCGGCTGAGCACCTTCGCCATCTGTATTTGCGGAACATTTATTAGTGGGATAGCACTATTTATGGGAAAAGCTGATTGGCCCGCATTATTGTTTTTTGGATTCTTAACATCAGTTGGAATTCATGACTATCTACAAACTAAACATGCCATTTTGCGTAACTACCCTATTTTGGGACATATGCGCTTTCTATTGGAATTTATTCGCCCCGAAATTCGACAGTACTTTATTGAAAGCGACAACGATAAACTACCGTTCTCCAGGGAACAAAGAACATTAGTTTATTCACGCTCAAAAGCTGTTTCCGATCAAATTCCGTTTGGCACTACCTTAGATGTAATGGCGCCAGGCTATCAATGGATTAATCAATCATTAGTACCAACCCACCTACCAAGCCATGATTTTCGGATTGAGATTGGTGACAAAGACTGTTCACAAAAATATTCTGCCAGCATCTTTAATATTTCTGCGATGAGCTTTGGCTCACTCAGCGCCAATGCCATCATGGCCTTAAATCTGGGCGCCAAAAAAGGGGGGTTTGCGCATGACACCGGTGAAGGATCAATCTCTCAATACCACCGAGTTCATGGCGGCGATCTTATTTGGGAAATCGGCTCAGGTTATTTTGGCTGCCGCAATCAGGATGGCAGTTTTAATCCCGACAAGTTCGCTGCAAATGCCTTAGATAGTCAAGTCAAGATGATTGAAATCAAACTGAGTCAGGGAGCTAAACCGGGTCATGGTGGAATCCTTCCAGGTCCTAAGGTTACTTCTGAGATTGCTGCTGCGCGGGGCGTTAAAGAAGGTGAGGCCTGTATCTCACCCTCCTCCCATAGCGCTTTCTCCACGCCAATTGAAATGATGCATTTTATTAAGCAACTGCGTGACCTCTCTGGGGGTAAGCCAGTTGGATTCAAGCTATGCATAGGGCATGCTTGGGAATGGTTTGGCCTAGTCAAGGCTATGCTAGAAACCAATATCCGTCCGGACTTTATTGTGGTCGATGGCTCTGAGGGTGGAACAGGAGCCTCTCCAGTAGAGTTCACTAACCATGTTGGCACTCCTTTACAAGATGGCTTACGTTTGGTTCACAACACTTTAATGGGCGTGAATCTACGCGACAAAATCAAAATTGGTTGCTCGGGAAAAATTATTAGCGCCTTCGATATGGCTGTCGCCTTTGCTCTAGGAGCAGATTGGTGCAACAGCGCTCGTGGCTTTATGTTCTCGGTGGGATGTATCCAGGCCCAAGTTTGTAATACTGGCTTTTGCCCGACCGGAGTTACCACTCAAGATCTAGATCGTCAGAAGGCGCTTGTAGTAACTGATAAATCTGAGAGGGTCTTTAATTTCCATAATGAAACTCTCAAAACTCTAAAAGAACTTGTCGAAGCAACTGGACTTCATCATCCTAATGAGATTGATGCCTCCCATATAGTTCGGCGTATAAATAAAAATGAAGTTCGCCTCCTTTCATATCTACTCCCCGAAATGCCTGCTGGGCTATTACTTAATGCAGGGCATATTGATCCAAGTCTGAACTTACCGAGAGTATTTGAGCTTTACTGGCCTCGGTCTCAAGCTCAAAGCTTTTCTGTTTTAAAAAATTAATTCCCTAATACTTTTAAAGCATCTTAACTCTGCTGTTATGGGATCTTGAAATTCAATTTTCTGTGCTAAGAGCTGTAATGGTTTTGAAAGATCAAGTTCATATTCTTGATAAGGTGTGAGGATGGGATAGATCTGATCATTCTTAATCGGAATGTTTAGGGTATTCAGATGACAACGTAGTTGATGCTTTTTACCACTACCTGGAGTGAGTTTGTATTTAGCCCAAGATTCTTTAACTTCGATGATTTCTATTAAGGTATCTGTGTTTGGATCACCCTCTACCTCTCGCATTTGCAAAAAATGTTCAGATTCTTCTATGCGGCTTTGATAATTCATCGGCAGCTGCTCAAGGAGCTCTGCAGAATATGGCGCAATAGCTTCATATACCTTTTTAACTGCTCTATCTCTAAATAGATTTTGATATCGAGCGCGCTCATTAGGGTTTACTGAAAAGATCACCAAGCCAGCAGTGTCTCGATCAATGCGATGAATCGGACTTAGCGTTTGAATATTAGTTTTTTTCTTTAGGCGATTAAGTAAGGTTTGATGCAAGTAGAGCCCGCTCGGAGTCACTGGCAAGAAATGGGGTTTATCCGCTACCAGGATATGCTCATCCTGATACAGAATCCGCTCTTCAAATGGGATTTCTGGCTCACGGGCTAGACGCCTGAAGTACAACAGGTGAGTATTTGGTAGGTAAGGACTACCCACACTCAAAGCTTGGCCATCTTGATCTAAGATGAGACCCTCATCAAAGCGCTTTTTCCACTCATCTTCTGCAATATGAGGAAATTGTGTAATAAAGAATTGGAGTAAATTCAGATGAGCTTGATTGGCCGGCAAGTACACCCGCGATGCTGAAACTCCTTCTGTATTAACTTGCATAACAATGGCCCTGACTACTTTTCATTTCATTGAAGAACAAAAGCCACCCGAAGGTGACTTTTATTGTGCAACTTAATGACCTTACTCGCGTGATGCTTTTTTACGCTCATGCTCTTTGAGGTAGCGCTTACGAATACGAATACTCTTGGGTGTTACTTCAACCAATTCATCATCATCAATAAACTCAACAGCGTATTCTAAGTTCATGGCGATTGGTGTCACCAAACGAACTGCTTCGTCAGTACCTGAGGCGCGAACGTTGGTTAATTGCTTGCCTTTAATCGGGTTCACAACCAAGTCGTTATCGCGGCTGTGGATACCAATGACCATACCTTCGTACAAAGGATCGCCAGGGCTCACAAACATACGGCCGCGATCCTGCAATTTCCACAATGCGTATGCAACTGCTTCGCCATCGTCTTGGCTAATCAATACACCGTTATGACGCTCACCCAAAATACCATCTTTAGCAGGTGCATAAGAATCAAAGGTGTGACTCATCAAACCATTGCCACGAGTCATGGTCATGAAATCACCTTGGAAGCCGATCAAACCACGTGCAGGAATACGGTACTCAAGACGTGTACGACCTTTACCATCGCTCACCATATCGAGCAATTCACCTTTACGCTTACCCAAGTCCTCCATCACGGCACCTTGAGTAGTGTCTTCTACGTCAACCGTTAAGTTCTCGTACGGTTCCATCTTCACACCATCTTCCTCATGGAAGACAACGCGTGGACGGGAAACTGCTAATTCGTAACCTTCACGACGCATAGTCTCAACCAAAATGGTAAGGTGCAATTCACCGCGGCCAGATACTTCAAATACCGTGTCGTCGTCAGTTTCTTTAACGCGCAAAGCCATATTGGACTTCAATTCACGGTCAAGACGCTCACGAATCTGACGGCTAGTAACGAACTTACCTTCACGACCAGCCAATGGACTAGTGTTCACCATGAAGTTCATGGTTAATGTTGGTTCATCAATCTTTAGCATTGGCAAAGCTTCAGGAAGGTCTGGTGAGCATATGGTTGTACCAATTGCTAAGTCTTCAATACCATTTACCAAGACAATGTCGCCAGCTTGCGCTTCGTCAACGATCTCGCGCTCCAAGCCACGGAATTTCAATACTTGATTAATACGGCCTTTACGCTGAACGCCATCAGGACCATCCATAAATACAACATCCATCAGAGGCTTCACAGTTCCGCGGTTTACACGGCCTACACCGATCTTACCAACGTAGGTGCTGTATTCAATTGAGGTGATCTGTAATTGCAATGGACCTTCTGGATTGTCATCACGCACTGGTACATGCTTTAACACTGTGTCAAACAATGGACGCATATCACCTTCACGTACATCATCGGTCAAACCTGCATAACCGTTCAAGCCAGATGCGTACACCACCGGGAAGTCCAACTGCTCTTCAGTAGCGCCTAATTTGTCAAACAACTCAAATGTGGCGTTGATGACGTAATCAGTCCGTGCGCCTGGGCGGTCAACTTTGTTAATTACCACGATTGGCTTCAAACCTAAAGCTAAGGCTTTTTTAGTCACGAAGCGGGTTTGTGGCATTGGACCTTCGACCGCGTCAACGAGCAGCAATACACCGTCAACCATGGAGAGAACGCGCTCCACTTCACCACCAAAGTCGGCATGTCCTGGGGTATCAACGATATTGATGTGTGTGCCGTCATACTCCACCGCACAGTTCTTGGACAAAATAGTAATGCCACGCTCTTTTTCCAAGTCGTTTGAGTCCATGACGCGTTCGGTCATTTTTTCATTAGAGCGGAATGTGCCAGATTGGCGGAGGAGTTGGTCAACCAAGGTCGTTTTACCATGGTCAACGTGGGCGATGATTGCTATGTTACGAAGTGCGCGTTTAGTCATGTGAAGCTTCTAAAGTTAAAGATATGTAAAAGGGTTATAAGTTATGGTTATTTAATGTGCCTGCGAAATCAAACGCTTTGGATGTAAAACACCAGAGCGCCAATCAGCAGTACCAATAAAGTTATGGGGAGCAGCAGTAGCGCGGTAAATGCGTACCAATGCTTCGATGGAAGGTAAATTGAGTGGCACACGTTGCCCCATCTCAAGACGTTTAGCTTGTTGCTCATCGACCGTTAAATGCGGCAAGGTTTGCAAGAGCGCATCAACTGGCAATATATAGTCGGCAGTATTTTTTAAGCCACTCTGGATTGATTCAATCGTAAAGGATTGCTCAAGATTAAGGTGGCCTACTTCAGTTCGACGTAAACCTACTAAATGGGCGCCACAACCTAGGGCATTACCGATGTCTTCAGCCAATACACGAATATAAGTTCCTTTACTACAGCTCACCTCTAATGTAGCTAATGGCCATTGGATATCAGTCCAGCGAATGGCGTGAATCGTAATTTCTCGTGGGGTGCGCTCCAACTCAACACCGGCACGGGCATATTCATATAAAGGTTTACCATCGCGCTTAAGCGCGGAATACATGGGAGGTACTTGAGAAATCGGGCCAGTAAATCTTGGAAGCAACGCAACCAGTGCAGTTTTGATTTCAGCTTCGCTTGTAAATACAGGTAAAGGTAAATCTTCAATGATTTGACCTTCAGCATCACCAGTATCAGTACGTGAACCAAACTTTACTTGTGCAATGTATGTTTTATCCGCTTCGAGTAAGTCTTGTGAATACTTGGTAGCTTCACCTAAACAAATAGGAAGTAAACCAGTTGCCATGGGATCTAGAGTTCCGGTATGGCCGGCTTTATCAGCATTAAAAGCACGCTTGACAGCAGTGACCGCACCCTGAGAACTCATTCCAGCGGGTTTATCTAGCAGCACGACGCCGTCGATCCTAATAGACATGAATTACTTTGACTCGTCTGCTTGATCGCTGCTGCGATCGCTATCCACAGCCTGATCGATCAATCGAGACATCTCTATACCATGCTCAACCGAGCTGTCATAGTGAAAATACAATGTAGGAACAGTATGAATATGCAAACGCTTAAACAAGAGTGAGTGCAAATATCCAGCTTTTTCTTGAAGTGCCTTTAATGCATGTTCAGGTTCAGCGCCCAAAACAGTAAAGAACACTTTAGCATGAGCTAAATCAGGCGTGAGCTCGATACTTTGCAAAGTAATCAAGCCCAAACTCGTACTACGCAATTCACGCGGAATAAGCTCGGCTAGGTCTCGCTGAATTTGATCGGCAAGACGCTGGTTACGATGCGGACTAGTCTTGTGCATCTTACTTAGAGCGAACGAGCCACTTCAGTTACTTCGAATACCTCAAGCTGATCACCCTCTTTAATGTCGTTATAACCTTTTAATGACAGACCACACTCGACACCGGCACGAACTTCTTTAGCATCATCTTTGAAACGCTTGAGAGAGTCCAGCTCACCAGTCCAGACAACGACATTATCACGTAAGAGACGAACACTTGAGGTACGTTTAACGATACCGTCAACCACTAAGCAACCTGCAATCGCACCAACCTTAGATACCAAGAAGACTTGACGAATCTCAACAAGACCAGTGATTTCTTCTTTCTTATCTGGCGTCAACATACCACTCAAAGCCAACTTCACTTCATCTACAGCATCATAAATAATGTTGTGATAACGAATATCCACACCATTATTCTCGGCTAGCTTACGTGCTGCAGCATCTGCACGCGAGTTAAATCCAAAAATAACCGCCTTAGAAGCAACCGCCAAGTTCACATCAGTTTCAGTAATACCACCCACAGCAGCATGAACAATTTGCACCTTCACTTCTGGCGTAGAGAGCTTCATGAGGGACTGAGCCAAGGCTTCTTGTGAACCTTGAACGTCAGCTTTAATGATGAGTGGCAACAACTTAGCTTCAACTGCACCTTCTTCCATGTTTTCCATCATGGTTTCAAGCTTGAATGCCTGTTGTTTAGCCAACTTCACATCACGGAATTTGCCTTGACGGAATAATGCAATCTCACGAGCCTTGCGCTCATCAGGAACTACTTGGACTGACTCGCCTGCCGCTGGAACTTCTGACAAACCTTGAATCTCCACAGGAATAGATGGGCCAGCTTCATTACAAGGCTTGCCATTCTCATCCATCATCGCACGCACACGACCAAATGTAGAGCCAGCTAACAACATGTCTCCACGCTTAAGCGTACCCGACTGAACCAAGATCGTTGCTACAGGGCCCTTACCTTTATCCAAGCGCGCTTCAATGACTAATCCTTGAGCTGGAGCATCTTTCGGTGCTTTCAATTCCAAGATTTCAGCTTGCAAGAGCACGTTCTCCAGCAAAGCATCAATACCTTCACCAGTTTTTGCAGACACTGGAATGAATGGCACATCACCACCGTATTCTTCAGGCACCACTTGCTCTGCAACCAATTCAGTTTTGACACGCTCGGAGTTAGCTTCTGGCTTATCAATCTTATTGATAGCGACTACCAAAGGCACTCCCCCAGCGATTGCATGGTGAATCGCTTCTTTAGTTTGTGGCATCACGCCATCATCAGCTGCTACCACCAAGATCACGATATCGGTTGCTTTAGCACCACGAGCACGCATTGCCGTAAAGGCCTCGTGACCTGGAGTATCTAAGAAAGTAATCATTCCGCGTGGAGTTTCCACATGATATGCGCCAATGTGCTGAGTAATGCCACCAGCTTCACCAGTAGCTACTTTAGCTGCGCGGATCTTATCGAGCAAAGAAGTTTTACCGTGGTCAACGTGACCCATGACGGTCACAACTGGAGGACGCGGCAACATTTCTGCATCATGACCATCAGTACCCAAATCTAGATCCGGATCATCTAATTTCGCAGCGAAGGCTTTGTGGCCCATCTCTTCAACGATGATCATCGCTGTATCTTGATCAAGTACCTGGTTAATGGTGACCATCTGGCCCATGCCCATCAACAATTTAATCACTTCCGCACTCTTCACCGCCATTGCGTGAGCCAACTCGGCAACAGTAATTGTTTCCGGTACATGAACATCGCGCACTACAGGTTCAGTAGGGACTTGGAAATTGGTATCTACGTTTGCTTCAGCGATTTGGCGCTGCTTCTTACGGCCACCGCCTGAACGCCAGCCACCAACACCACCAGAAGTATCTCCACGAGTCTTGAGGCCACCAGGTTTCTTGGCGCCTTCTTCTTGCCAAGTAGAAGATGTCTCAGAAGATTTAATGGTCTTGCCACCAACCTTAGCGGCAGCCTTCTTCTTATCTTCAGCACCTTCTGCTTTTGCAGGCTTGTGTAGGGTACCTTTCTTTGCTTCATCAGCAGCCACTTCACTTGGCGCCTTCAGAACACGTGCGGGAGCACTCATCATGTCTCGAATCGCCAGAGCTTCAGCTTCAGCAGCAGCACGACGCACACGAATATCTGCCAACTCTTTTTCTTTAGAAGCAGCTAAATCTTTAGCAGCTTTCTCAGCAATTGCTTTTTTCTCAGCAGCAGCGGGCGCTTCATCTACAGAAGCATCTTCTTTAGCTGGAGCAGCCACTTCTTTTTGGCGAGCTTCTTCAGCCGCTTTCATTTCCGCTTCTTGACGAGCTAGTAACTCAGCTTGGCGTGTTGCCTCAGCTGCGCGCTTTTCTAACTCTTCTTCAGAAATAACAGACTTAGCTGGCGCCGCTTTAGTAGCTACTTTCGCTGACGTAGGTTCGGGTGCAGTTGCCTCAGGCGCTTTTTCACCTGCTTTAACTAATACGCGCTTTTTACGAACTTCAACTTGGACGGTACGAGTGCGTCCAGCAGAGTCTGCTTGACGAATTTCGGAACTCTCACGCTTGATTAAAGTGATCTTTTTACGCGCGCCAGTATCTGCGCTACCGTGTGCTTTTTGCAAATGCTCGAGCAGGACTGTTTTATCCTTTTCGGTAATACTGTCGTCCTCAGAACCTTTTTCGATTCCGGCCGCCTTTAACTGCTCCAAGAGGTCTGGCGCGGTACGTTTTAATTCTTTAGCGAGTACTTTTACTGTTGTTGCCATGCACTACTTCCTCTCATGAAGTAAACCAATGTTCGCGCGCTTTCATGATGAGCGTTTTCGCAGTTTCTTCGTCAATTTGTGTCGCCTCAACTAGCTCATCAACAGCTAGTTCAGCAAGGTCGTCACGGGTATGTACTTGATTGTCAGCAAGCTTAGCAACCAAGTCTTTGGTCATTCCTTCTAAGGAAAGCAAGTCTTGGGAAACCTCCCCAATACGCTCTTCTTTTGCCAACTCCATTGTTAACAAAGAATCACGTGCGCGGGTGCGCAACTCATTCACAGTATCTTCATCGAATGAATCGATTTCCAACATTTCAGACAATGGCACGTAAGCTACTTCTTCCAATGTATTGAAACCTTCTTCAATCAAAATATCAGCCACTTCTTGGTCAACATCCAATTTATCCATGAACAATTGACGTACAGATGAAGCTTCTTTCTCGGTTTTCTCAGCAGACTCTTCAGGAGTCATGATGTTGATCTGCCAACCAGTCAAATCGCTAGCCAAACGAACGTTCTGTCCGCTGCGGCCAATTGCAATTGCTA
>Ga0208379_1000982_pt1 | contig 11568 bp, 25 predicted proteins | sample CryBogCBE02Aug07_FD_184559 | JGI IMG/M metagenome (GOLD analysis project Ga0208379, IMG submission 184559) | Freshwater microbial communities from Crystal Bog, Wisconsin, USA - CBE02Aug07 (SPAdes) | ecosystem: Environmental > Aquatic > Freshwater > Lake | place: Crystal Bog, Wisconsin, USA... | reverse complement strand
TTTTTACATTGCTCGTAGTAGATACGCTGCGCTCTTGACATCATTCTTTTTTTGGACATTAGGACTCCTTTTGTTATTATTAGACTTAACGGAAGGAGTTTTATTCAAGGGGGCTTTCTTATCATGCTCACCTTTCTTTGGTAAAAACAATGCAGGGATTTTATTCATGTTCACCATTCTCTAGGCATTTTAGTTTTGTGTCCGGCTTTGACCGTGTTGTTTGGTACTTTCTCTTTGATACGACCGATAATTTCACGTTCGAATCTCGCATCAGGTTGACCAACACCAGGAACTGACATACGCATACCATCACCAAAAACAGGAAGGTTCTCGGCTGAAAAGTATCGTTCTAGTTGTGGATTGTTTTGTTTGAATTCATCCAACACCGTGTATGACATACGGTGCTCTTCAATTTCATTTGTTTGTGTATTTAAGAATTGATATGTAGGCAATTTATTTAAACCATTCTGGAACATTACGAGAATTAACACGACCTTGCCATGAAGCAAAGCTCTTTTTATTATTTATATAGTAATTGTGATATGACGCCAATGCATCGCCTTTGACCTTAACTTCATCAGGCATAGCTGGCGTAGGTGGCGTAAATGGTCCATTTGGTATGTTATTTGGTATAAATGACAATGATTCTAACAATCGTTCAGTAGAATGTACTTTGCCATAACGATAGGTGTATTCGCCACACAACTCACACAACAATTTATACAGCCAAACATAATTAGAATCTGATTGTCTTACCCAAACAGCTGAAGGATGGTTGCTATGAGTAGAACGATACAATATAGACTCACGCTCGTCAGAAAGAACATATCTCGTTTGCTTTCGACCAGCTTCAGAGAGGCCAGTAGACAAAGTACCATCAAGAATACGGTGGGCAGTAGAAAGTAATTGAGCATATTCGATAATCATTTTAACAACGTGCTTAGAAATGTGTTCTTGAGCACAGATTTTAGGGTCGGGGTTTAGATAGAAAATATTCATACTTCAAGTCTTACACGTTCAACATCAGTCCAATCACAAAGCATCACACGACTACCATAATGGTCTAACTCATAGGCTTTAACCTGTAAACCAACTTTGGTAACTTCACCATTTTTGACTGATTCTAACACACGAAACTCATATTGTAAAGTTTTATTTACTTCAATACAAGGTTGAGGTATTTCCATTTTATATGGACCCGCAGAACCATAGTTTTGTATGTGATTGGCGGTACCGTAGCCACCATATATCACTTGTTTATTAGGATTTATTAGCATAATATAATTGTATCACTTTCAATTCAAATTGTCAATATCTCCAACCGGTACAGAATCCATGCCTACGTAGTTTTGGTAACATCTTCTCACAACGTTCACCAATATCTGTTCGGTATTGTGGATCATTACCGAGTTTAATCTTCTTAATCTGTTTGTATGCGGCATCCTTGGCCTCAGATATGGTCTTGCCATTGCCTGTACAAACTAGAATATAAGAACCTGCCGTGCCCCATTCTGGTACATCGTGGTGCATCTCTCCATCAATCATCTTAATGGTTTTAGACATCTTAACTTCACAAGGATGTACGTGGTCTACATCAGCCTCATCGGTTATGACTGGAAAGTCTAGGTATTCTTCTTCATCGTGTTTATTGAATGGGAAGTCAGAGTTGGCCATAACGACACCCACAGTCGTTTGGAAGTCTACCTCAAGGGTATTCTTACCTTTGACACAATCCAATAACCATTCTGCAGGATCCTCGTTTTTAATTGAAGCTTGCATGATATTCCACATAGGATAACCAGGTCTGGCCGTCCATTCCATTGGCCACGGTGTGCCATCTTTTTCATCAATGATACAGTTCATGTCAAGCATGCCAACATAACCTATCTTGTGAAGTAATGGCGCCAATGGTTTCATTAGAATATCAGCAATCTTCGACTCTTTAGTGTAACGGATAACAGTACCCATTTCACCAGTATTAACGCCTAAGTCACCATTCATTTGCTTCTTGAATTCAAAACCTTCACACCAGAAGTCCATCCAACCGGCAGGACCAAAGATACCAGTACAGGCAATTTCCATACCCGCTTTGAATTCTTGTAGAATAAAGTAAGGTGAACCTTTGCTTTTCTCTTTGCGCTTTGTTAAGAAACCAATAAGGTCTGCTTCGTCTTTGGCAACATAAGATAATGTCTTATCTTCTTCTTCACCACAAGGCTTACAGACATAACGCTTTGGATTCTCTTTAACAAAGTTAATGGCAGCATCATAGTTCTTGAATTCATGTGATGGAATAACAGGACCACCAAAGTCTTTGATGATGTCCTGACCATACATACGATTCAATTCTAATTTAGCAGCACGTTTACCAGGTCCAAATACTGGATAACCTTTTCTCATCAACTCATCAATCTCATCCATCAATTCTAGATTATCAGCTGAGAAGATAAGGTCAGCAACTTTGGCATATGGACGCCAATCATCTACCTTATCAACCAAACCTTCACCAATGTGAGAAGCTCTGGAACCTTTAGTCCACATTTTAACTGTATGACCAGCAGCAACACAACGTACACACCAGTCCAGATTAAGACCACCTGGGTCAATAGATAGAATAAGCATTGATAAGTCCTAAATTAGAGATTACCCTATATTTATTATAACTTAGGAATGTGCAAATCGTCCGTAGTTGTCATAAGAGTTTTAGCCTTTGGTGCCGCTTTTGGTGCAACTGGTGAAGCCTTTTCTTCAATTTTAGGTGTCAAATTACTAATTTTCTTGGCAATATCTTCTGGTGATACCATTTGCATGGCCAATTGTTTAAATAGGTTGTAAGAATCTTTAACCTTCATTGCTGTCTTACCACCAACGGCAGCAGAATCACTAAAGAACAAATCACAACCACCTCTTGCCAATGGTGCAATCTCAACTACTTCATCCAAATTAATAAGTACTGGACAATTTTTCTCAACTGATTGAACTTCGATAAACAAACTCATATTTACTCCTTATTTTTTATCACAATCACTAACACGGATCAGGTATGTAGTCACATCAGTATGTGGTCTAACAAAGAAGCATTCGCCTTTGATTGACCAGACCAAGTGGTTCTGAATACCATCTTTATAGTCTTTCAACTTCAATACTTCGTCTTGTTGTTTGTTGTATGCCAAATACAAAGCGAAAATCACAACAATCCAACTCAAAGCAGACAAAACTATTTTTGCCCAGCCTTTAACATCATCACTCAATTTAAACATCAAATCACTCCATAAGTATATAAGAAAGGTAAAACAATCATAACAAAAAATAGAAAGCCTACACCAGAGTATGTGCAAAATTTAATTGCTTCATCTCTGTAATATTCTCTCTCTAAAGCAATCATATCACGTTGAGCTAACAACATGGGTTGACATTCACTCTCACCACCCATCATGTATACGGTTTTTTGTGCTTCTTTTAGTCGGCGTCCAGCCGAAATATAGTGTATAATCGATAACATTAATTATTCCAGTGCCGAATAACACCGGCAATAATAAAACAGTTTGTAATGATGTATGATAACACAATTGCTAAACGAATGCAAGCGATTTTGTCCGCCTCGGAATTATCATCACTTGCTTTTTCACCCAAGGCTTTAGCAATCAATCTCCACATTTATACCTCGGATCTAGCACGTAAAATATTAACCTTCTCTATCAGGTGACCAATATATTCATTCATATTAATCATGTCGTTGGCAACAAGAGAATATGGTCTAGGGTTACCACTAGAAAGACTTTCATCTTCATCTACTGGTGCCAAGACGGGATCAATTCTATCTTTGAGAACATGAATACAATCATTCAATTCTCTTAAAGAATTCCATAGAATATTTTGTAATTCCAAAATACTAATACGGCCTTCTGTCTTTGCTTCTATATGACTTCCATAGTTCGGAGGTTCAGCACAAGGTTCTTTATAAGTTTCTTTACGACTTGGTGTAGCAATTCTACCAAGTCTCATATCTTTTGCAGCATCATAATACATCATTCACTCCTCATCATCTTCTTCTAACATTTCAACAGAACTGTTATCACAGTCCCACTCTACTTGCTCATCTTTATCCCAAAGACTTGTATCAATTCTCTGATTCTCCGGCATATAATTTTGGTTGTTCAAAACTTTGCTCCTGTATTGTCTTCTCTTTATAAGATTTTCTTGGGTTCATACACATAACACATTTAGGATTACCACAATTCAATGCGTGATGTTTATTAAACCTATGTGGTTCTTTAACGTCATGGCCAAACTCATGTGCAATCTTTTCTTGTTTTTTGATGGCATTTTCATCTTTCATCAAACGTTTAGAGTGTTTGAATTTATCATCTTCGTGGCTCATGGTGTTTTCTCCATTCTTGTAATAGTTGTGTGTCATCTTTTTCTGTTACAAATATTCTTGCTACAAATCTTCTTGTATCATCTTGAATGTCATCATGCATCATAAACGATATCATATTTTTGTTGTATATCTCCTCCACTAAAAGTTTACATAAAATCTTTTTTATTCCTTCATTTGTGATACCACCTCTTGTTGCAGCCACTTTATCTATTTCATATAGAACCTCTAACATATTACCTTTAATGGGATATGTTTTAGTGTCTTCGAGTTGTGTATTAATGGTATTACTATAAACTGGTGGCCTTACTTGAGATACAATACTATTGTTTGTACCCCAATTCAGCTGTGCATCTTCTAAATCTGCAACAGAAAATATTTTGTTATTTGAATCAAGTGAAATATAACTCATATTAATCCCACAAATTTTGATAGTATTTACCAAACAAACGAAAGCCATTTTGAATACGTTCTTCAACTGCTCTCATGCCTTCATAATCACACTTGTATGTATGGTTTGGTCCTTCTACTATATTAAACAGTTTAGGTTTGCCGTTTTCGTCCCATTCACACGCCACACTTTTGTAGTCAAATTCACCTGAACTAAACGACTCTTGCCATGAATCATCGTTCTTATGTTCAAAAGCAAAAATCATTTCATCAAGAACCCAATCCCAGCGTTTGAAATGATTGCCATCAACATGATATTCTTTTTCTGGAAATGCATAGATAGACCACAATTCTCTTGGCACATCTTCATCATCAACATTAGGTGCACCGTGTTTGCTGTCTCTTAGTTGCTTCAACATTGGCAGAATGATATTGGCCAAAGTATGATCCATTGACCACGTATCGTAAAGGTCAATCTTTACATATTCAATTCTTGGATGAATAAAATCCAATACCTTTTGAATAGCCATACAAATAGGATCCAATCGGTGAATCCACTTATCATACTTGTGGTTTGGCTTGTCTTCAAGGTTATAAAAGACACCATCATCTTTCTCCCAAAAACAAACCTTTTTCAGGATTGTATATGGAGAAATCCAATGGTTTCTGTAACCGCTAATGTATACTTTCATTTAAATCTCCAATAGTTCTTCTATTGTATATTGTTTTTTCATGTAAGGCGAGACATTTTTTAATACGGAAATCGGTAAATCACCTGGTCTTCTATCACATAATTTAATCTTGAAATCAATCTTGTTAACTGATTTAAAAATCTCAACCATATCTAGGACAGAAGTTCCTTGGCCATGACCTAAATTTTCCACATCATTGGCTGGATTTTCAATAGCAGTTTCAATAGCTGTACATATCTCATTAACGTGTACATAATCTCTAATTGCGCTACCATCTGGTGTATCATAATCGTAACCATATAGATTAAATGTGCCTGTTGATTCTGCCTTGATTAAATTCATCATTAAACCATCTGGATTAGTTGGTAAAAATCCATCTGATCCAATCACATTATAAAACCGGAATGTTGTGTAAGATTTATCGAAACGTTTACAATGATCCTGTACTAAATCTTCAGCCGCTCTTTTAGATAAACCATATGGGTTATTTGGCGCTTCAGCAGAGCCAGTAGAGGCAAAAATAAAGTTGTCATACCTAGTATTTGTAAGAACATGTTTAGTACCTTCAATGTTGTTGTGATAGTATTGGTAGGGAAAATTAACCGATTGGTTAACTTTAACAAAAGCTGCTAAGTGAATAACAGTATCGTATAGTATAGACATTTGATAATTTAAATTAAAAATGTCCAGACCATATTTCATATCAACACCATCAACTTCGTATTTGGTTTCAAGCCTTTTACGTAGGTGTTGACCAATGTAACCTTTGTCACCCGTTATTAAAATCTTCTTCATCATTAATCCTGTTTACGTATTGAAACTTTTGTTCCTCATTCCAATCTTTAAGATAGTCATTGTCTTTATCAAACAACTTCAGATAAGATTTGTTGGATATTTTTCTTGACGATACAATAACTTCATCAATGTGTTTTTGAGAGAATTCTTTTAGTTGTTCTCCACAAGTGGCATGAAAAGTTACATCATCTAAAGCGTGTTGTTCATCTTCAGCTTCAATGACATAACGCATACGAAACATAGAGACTGTTTCAACCAAATATAATTTCTTATTACTCATCATGCATTTTCTTCAAAGTATTGTTTCTTAATCATTCGACCATTCATAAAAAGAATTTTGAATGTAATCCATTTAGTCTTATCATCAGATTGACGATAGAATCTAATCAGACCATCAAAGTCTTCACATAACACCCAATGTTGATTGAAATGTTTTAGATAACCACCGAGTAGATGGTCATCATCTTTAATATATTCACAATCATATTCTTCAACCCAAAGATATTCTTGACCAGATTCTTGGTCAGTTTCAATCTTATAATTGTCGATTGCTTGGTTAGGAGTATCTTTTGACTGATACACGTGACCTTGAAAGTGCACATAATCAAACATTCCCATAATTACACCGTATAGTATTTCAATTTAAAAGAATCGGCTCTGTCTTCATAACCATCATAACCACGAGGATTACAAACAACACGGGTATCACCAATGTTGTAATCAAACTCATCGTGCGTATGACCATGAGTCCAGAATTTAATTTCAGGTCTATCTAAGATAAACTCTGTCAACTCAGAACTATAACCACCATTCATAATCGTATCATCTTGATATCTTGGTTTAGTAGACCTTTTAGATGGTGCATGATGACCAACAACGACATATTTGCCATCGATGCCAATGATTTTATCAGCAACAATAACTTGGTCGATGAAGTCAACCATTTTTTTATGGTCTTCGACAGCATCATCAGGCAAAAATCTTGCAGGATTATTTGACGAACCAATCGTGCGAGCAGAATTGGTGATAATTTGAAAGTCGTTCATCATTTTTTGTATAGTGAATAATGTAACAGGGTCTTCCTTATTCATATCAGTCCACAATGTACCACCAATAAAGGTAACGCCATTGATTTCAACTGTATCTTTGTCTAAGAAATAAAAATGCGGATATTGTGCAACTTCATTCTTAATGAGTTTAGCGGTTTCTTGATAATCACCGTGATAGTGTTCATGGTTACCCATAACATAAATCACATTTGGAAATTCAAAAGCACAACGCCTAAAGAAGTCTCTAAACTTTTGACCTTGAGGTGAATCTGAATAAGGCAATTCTCTGGCAACACAGATATCACCACTCAGAACCAATACATCAGCCTGCTCATCATTCTTTAGTATGATGTCGGCAAATTCAAGGTGTAAATCGGAACACAAAGCAAATTTCATTTTTCTTTCTTTTCAGTTTCAGTAGTTAATGATACTGGCACAGCAACATTACTCAGATTAATTGTATAGGGTTCAATTCTAATTTCGTTTTTAACTTCATTGTTTTGGAAAGTTGGATTACCTACTCTATCAAACAAACTGGTCAAAGCATTCTTAACTGCATTAAGAGGGAAGAACACAGTAGCAAGACTAATTGCTAGAAGTGTAGCAGCAATCATATACGTTTTGATGAACAATGTCAAGCAAATTTCTAATAGGAAATTCCAGAATCCATATGAACCATAAGCAGTATCATTGGTTTCTTTGAGTGATTCTCTCACCAATTCTCTAATGTCATTCTCTAAACTCAGGTTGTTGCAATTGAACCTGTCCAAAATTCCACGATATAACTTAATCATACTTTATTCCCCTTAATTTTATAAGATGCAGGTTGTGCTTCAACCTTTTCTTCAGCTAATTGTTTCTCATCAGCCTCACGTTCAGTCCACAAATCATCACACGTTTGTTTTGAGTTTGCAGCTATACTTATGCAATCTTCCATAAACTCACGGTGCCATTTTTCTTCTTGAGTCTCAATGTGCTCAATAGGCTTTGCTGTAGACACTTGGTTAATTTCACTAGCAGGAGTAGCAAGCACATATATTGAAAACAATATGGCAGCACCTGCAAGAATATAGTGCCAATAAAAACCGATAATGGTCAATATAACACCACCAATGATAATACCTTGCAGAATGCCAATAGTAAAACCATGTTGAGCTAAGATATCAAGAACATTCATAAATCACCTATAAACATCACATACAACTTCGACTGGAAGCATTAGTGTACCATTATCCGTCTTCTGAGGCAAGTACTCAACTCTAGGTTTCATCTTTGCTGCAACACAATCCCTAGATGCCTGAATAACTTCGTTACGGGATAGAACCTTGGGTTTATCAAAACCTTCCAGTTTAGCTACACTAGAACAACCAACCAAAGACAATAATAGTCCACACAATACAATAACTTTCATTTTACCCTCTCAATCAATGCCTTAGCATCATTAAAATCCACGAGTTGAGGATCATTTAACAATCTCATCTCTAAAAGAATTGCTCTCTTATGTTCATTCAATAACTCAACAGCATAAGCAATGTCTTCATTGGTTGCTTGGTCTATCCAATCATTAAAATCCGACTCAGTAGAGAATCGGATAAAATTTAGATTATCACGATCCCATTCGTTCATTTTTTTACCTCAAAATTAATGTCTTTACTTGTGAGTGATGACACTAGGATTTTTAAAGCCATAGCCTGAAAAAAACCAATTTCATTAATACCATTAATTGCACCAACGAGATAATCATTCCAGCAATAGTAAATAATATACGTTTGCAATAGTACAATACCGATAACAGTAGCCAGTTTAATGAGTGCTACAACTAACTCAGAAGTTTCGGATTTTTTATTGATATTAAAATCAATCATACTGTTTCCACTTCTTCTTCAGTCTGTGTTACTGTTACAGGTGCACCTTGATAACGTCCAAACATATCAAAGTCTTGTGGATTCATCAACTGATACGCTTTCACTTTACGACCTTCTTTGTGAACCTTGATATCACCACCATCTAACCGAATGTTGTAGATGTTGGTTGATAAACGATACATCACTTTCTCTTGGTCTGTGCCTTCGAACACAGCCTTGATTTCATTTGGTGTTACAGGATTACCAGACTTCAATAGAATGGTGATTTTCTCGTGACGATTGATTTTACCTTTACGAACTGCTTTCATAATATAACTCCTCAATTAAAATGGAACTTCTTCAGTACTAATATTTGCTGCTGTATTGGCAGCAGGTGGATTAACTTCAGCATCAACTTTAGAATACAAATCCAAGAATGCTGTTTTGGTTTCAGCATCAAAGCGACTGACACATAACTCAATTGCTTTCATACGGTCGTTAAAGATATTGAATGCCTTTGCAATATGAACCAATCGGCGTGTAGAGATAATCTCATCAGTAGCACCTTGGTCATTTGATTGACGAACAACATCAGCCCATTTAACCAAACACTTAACGAATTCTTTGTCTTCAATCAAAGGCGTAAGAATCTTCATTTCTGTTTTGGTGTCAGGGTATTCCTGTTCAACTGTAATTGGAAATCTTTCCAAGAAAGCATCATCAAGAATTTGAGACAAGAACCGACCTTCTTCAGAGCCTCGGCCTTTTGTATTAGCAGTAGCGATAACATTAAAACCTTCAGTAGGTTTAACCAACTCGCCAGTTTTCTTGTTGTAATATGGTTTGCCTTCTAGAATACCTTGCAAACACATCAACTTATTAGAACCACGGTCAATCTCATCAATCAATAGAACGGCGCCACGTTTCATAGCAATCAAAACAGGACCATCACGATTGACTACATTGCCATTGACCAATGTAGGACCACCCAACAAATCAGATTCATCGGTTTCAATAGAGATATTCACACGAATACATTCACGTTTCAACTTGGCACACGTTTGTTCAACCATCAAGGTCTTACCATTGCCAGATAAACCAGTAATAAAAACGGGATAAAAGATTTTAGATGCCACGATTTTGGTTAAGTCATTATAAAAACCAAAAGGCACATAATCAGCATACACATCAGGAATAGATGGATCGGACTCATCTAACAATTTTGGTTGTTTCAAGACCAACGATTCAACACTATAAGCCATTTCTAATTCTTTCTCAGGTTCTTTTACAGTAACTTTTGAACCGATATCAGGCACAGAATATTTGCCGTGACCAGCACGATACTCTGCTTTAGATACCAACCAATAGGGATAAGGGACACCAGTTTCATGCACAACTCGGTTGATATCATCTCTGGTGACAATGGCGGATAGACCGAATCTTTCCTCAGCAGCCAAAATAAAAGCTTTAGCATTCTTATTAAACGTCATAACAAACTCCAAACAACATTAAAGGGGGACACCGACATTATATACCAACCAAAACATGGTTGGCAAGCACTTTTTTAGGTAAAGAATGTACATACCACTCTCGATTCTGTAATATCACTTGCCAAAGCAAAGCATTCAGCTTTACGGATAGATTCGAGCATGTTGTCATCATATTGCTCATAAAAATCCGATACCTCACCACGCAACAATGATGCTACCTCATCTCTATCTGTAGCAATAACAACCCAGTTACCTCCATACTCGGATGATGGAAATGGTACCCAAAATTTACCAACAAAAATTAATTTTCTTAAATTCATATTACCACCAAGAATCATAATAAACGGCATCGCCAGCTTCAATTGCTTCACGAGCCAATGAAATAAACTTCAAATCATCCTCTAATGACTCATCATCAGGCGGATTGTTGCCAAAAAAGAAACCTGTTGTTTCAGGTAACAATTGGTTTTTCAGGTCTTTTTCCAAATAATCCAAATCTTCCAAAGTCAATCGAACAGGCACACAATTAAAATCTGCCTTGGCGCCACCTTTGTCACGATACAGGTTTTCCATCCAACCATGCAGGTCGTGGTGTTTGCGCCAGTAGAACAACTCTACAGGTTTCTCCTGATTGTATTCTAAATCGTTAACAACATTTTCTGCCTTAACACGCCATGCGTACATGTCTAAACCCATGTTTTACTCCTGTTAAATTATGGTTCTATTATACCAGAACCAGCCGGAATGGCAACCATCCAGCTGTTGTATTTTAGTTACAGAACGAATATTCTGCAATTCTTTTCCAATCTGTACCAAAATTTTGACGTAAAACGAACAAGGACACAGCGGAACGAATATTTAAGTCATTGGCTTTTTTGGCATTGTCTTTGACAAATTCCAACACATCACTCTTAATTTTCTCAGGATAAT
>Ga0208379_1000981_pt1 | contig 11581 bp, 9 predicted proteins | sample CryBogCBE02Aug07_FD_184559 | JGI IMG/M metagenome (GOLD analysis project Ga0208379, IMG submission 184559) | Freshwater microbial communities from Crystal Bog, Wisconsin, USA - CBE02Aug07 (SPAdes) | ecosystem: Environmental > Aquatic > Freshwater > Lake | place: Crystal Bog, Wisconsin, USA... | reverse complement strand
TTGACCAGCAGCTAAAGATGCGCTATAGTTAGCATCGAAGTTGATAGCAGAAAAAGCAACAGCAGATCCAGAAGCGATAGCAGATGCACTAACTGAAGCAGAGAACGCGTTCAATGAATAGTTAAACTGACCAGCGCCGTATAAACCACCTGAAGCAGCGTTACCGAAGTTAGCAGTTTGTGCACCGTACACAGAACCGGCGTATCCGAATGGAGAAGCAGTTCCGTTAGCACCACCATATTGGAAGTCTAAATAGAATACTAAACCAGCAGGTAAGTTCATTGGTTGTACACTTACGAATTCTTTCGCAGCGATTTGACCAAAGATTTTACGAACTAAAGGTAAAGCAACACCAGCCCATTGTTCACCATTACCTGGTGTGAATGTAGCACCGTTTGCAGCAGATACGTTACCATTTGTTTGAGAAGATTCCACGATTAATTGTTTCGCTTGACTCTCTAAGATAATCGCCATGTTAGCGCGATCGTAGTCTTGCAAGCCTTCTAAAAGACCTGACTTTGCCCATTTTTTAGCTAAACGTTGAGCTACAGTAAACTGAGCTTGTTGAGCGTTTTGAGCAGACTCGTTTAGTAAATTTTGTACTAAGTTTGCCATGATTGTTATTTAATTTTTTATTTTTGTTTATTTGATACCTGCTAATTTTTGCATTCTAGCAACAAAAGGATCAGCGTCTGTGATATTTTGTTTAGGAGCAATTCCAGCTGGTTTTGAAGCGTAACCGTTATAGTTTTCTCTAAGTTGCTTTTTAGGAGCTGAGATAGATTCGTTTAATGTAGCGAAAATATTTTTAACTTCTTTTACATTTGAAGCTCTATCGAAAGCGCTTACAACTCTTACTTTTTGAGATTCAGTCAAAGATTTAGCTTTGAAGATTTTGTTCATGTAAAGTAATTTAGCATTCAAAAGATTAACTTCGTTCAAAGAACTTTTCATTTCTTCGATAGCTTTTTTAGCTTCTTCCATTTCTTTCTTGTGCTTCTTCTCTTCCATTTTGTGCTTACGCTCTTCCATGTGCTTTTTCTCTTCCATCTTGTGATGACGAGATTCTTCATGGCGGTGACGGCCTTCTTCGTGTCTGTGACGTCTTTCTTCCAAATCTTCTTCTAAGTCTTCTTCAAGCTCTTCTTCAGATTCTTCTCCTAAAATTTCGTCTAAATCAACATCAGCGTCGTCTTCAGCACCTTCCATACCTTCTTCACCAGCGATAAATGGAGCTAAAGCTTGTTTAAGTTGACCGAAAGTTAAAACGATTTCTTCGTCGTCTTCGCCTTCCATGTCTTCTTCACCGCCTTCCTCTTCTTCTTCGCCTTCTTCTTCCTCATCGTCTTCTTCAAGATCATGATCGTAGCCTTCCTCTTCTTCCTCTTCTTCTTCGTCGTCCTCTTCTAAGTGATGACCTTCTTCTTCCTCTTCGTAATCTTCGTCCATTTCTTCTAATTCACCAAGGATTTCTTCTAAAGATGTTTCGTCTAACTCTTCGTTTTCTTCAAGATCCTCTTCCAACTCTTCGTTTTCTTCAAGGTCTTCTTCTAACTCTTCGTTTTCCTCAAGATCTTCTTCAAGTTCTTTGTGGTGACGTTTTTCTTCCATCTTTTTCTTTTTGCGCTCTTCCATCTTGTGATGACGTTTTTCTTCTAGTTCTTCTTCAGATTCTTCTAGTTCTTCTTCGTCTTCGTGGATAGATGTTTTAACAGTTTTTGTGTAAGCATCATCTTGCTTTCTGTTTTTAGCACCTTTGTGACCTCCGATTGGTTCGTGAGATTCTTCTAAGTCTTCTTCAAGTTCTTCTCTTAAAGATCTTTTAACAGCTGCTTCTACTTGAGGAGCAAATGTCTCTTGCAATGTTGCTTTTGCGTTGGCGATTGCGCTAGCTCTTAATGCCTTTGCGTCAGCGATTGCTTGTTTGTACAAGTCTTGCATGATTGTAAATTGTTTTTTGATTCCGATTGCTTATTGTAATTGAAGCAATATGTGTATGTTATACGAGTAGCGTTATATTGAGTGTAGAATAACGCATATACGAATAAATATAACTATTTTCTCGAAAACGTAATATTACCGAAAAAATTTTTAGTTAATGCAACAAACACCGCTAACCGAACAGATAATATCTGAGATCATTCTGTTGGCTTTTGCGTATTTATCTTCTAATTTAACCGTTCTGTCGTAAGATTCTTGTAAACCTCTGCTACCGACTGGTTTCATATAGGCTCCATAAGTTGACGGTGTGGAAACGAAGTCCCAACAGATCAGGTCAAGATCGTCTTCTACCTTAACAATACCTTCACCGATTGAAGTAACTGATCCCATAGCTCTCGATGAGATCCCTACGGTTATATTATTCTCAAATAGCTGCTTTAAGATGTTTCCTGAAGGAGTTGGAAGTATTTCGATCTTACCATAAAGGTCTTTTCCTTGCCACCAAAGCTCGGTAATGTTGTGGCTAACGTTTTTTAGGTTGATAACCGAAGTATCGGGGTGATCCAATTCACCCAAAGCTCTGTTTTCTTTGATTGGGCCTGCGATGTATTTCTCTACTTGTCTTTCTAGAATTTCGTAAGGATAAATTCTCTTGTTCGCGTTGGGCTTATCGCTAGCCTGTACTTGACCAACAACTACCATGTTGCCATTACGATTCTTAACTCCCTCTTGTAAGGAAGTAATCGGATTAAATAACGCGTGCTCTATTAATAGTTGTTTGCCCATTATTGTTTGTATGTTATAAACGGTTTCTTCTGTTGCTTTAATTTTTCTTGAGTCTCTTTATCGTCTACAGAAACTTCAGGAACTCCAGGTTGAGGTTGATCTTCGTCTTCCTCGATTGTTTTCTTCTTCTTTTTGCCCTCTTCAAGGTTCTTTTTGGATACCTCTTTAAGTTTATTGAACAACTCTTTAAGCTTGTCTTCTTTTTTCACTTTGGGTTGTTTTATTTCTTCTACTTCGTTTTCGATAGGAGTCAATCCGTCTACGTTAACGCCGTGATAGAACATTCCACTCGTTGCTTTGATTAAAGCTTCGATCTTACCGTATCTGTCTTTCTTAAAGCCGTCGATTCTAACTTTGTTTCCTCTCTCGTCGGTTACTTCTTGACCCGTTTTTAAAGCATGGCCTTGATTATTGATCACTGGCTCGATGATTTTTTCTTTTGGCATCTCTGGTTTTCCTCCCAACTCGTGTTCTATTACGTTTACTTGTCTTGAGATCTCCAAAGGTTGTCCTTGTTCGTCAGTTACTTCTAACTCTAAGTATAAAGTACCGCCTTTAATATCTTTTACAGTTCCAGATTCGCAGCCAAACGCCTTTCTATCTTTCTCAGGTAATGGAACTGACTGTCCGATACCGAATCTATGATGAGTATCCTCTGTTAACTTAACTTTTTTTTTAAATAGATTGCTAAATAAGCTTTCTACGATCTTCTCTTTTTTGGTTTCTGGCATTATTTCCGTAATACCTTTTGCCTTTTTAGCTTTGTAAGTCAATTCTTTAACGCCTTTTGGCTTACCTTTCTTATTTTCTGTCTTTGGTGCGTGTTGAGCTCTTAAAGTCTCTTGGCCTTTGATTTTTGTCATTGGCTGACCTTCGTGTTTTAATCCTTTGCTCACTGGCTCCATTTGAAGCTTAGCATCTTTCTTTTCGATGTCTTTAGAGTTCATGAATTCCTCTTCTCTATAAGCCATTGGATCCGCTGCCATCTTTCTAGCAACTTTCTCTCTAACTTTGATGTAAGTAGGTTCATCAACGTTGTCTAATTTACCCAATTCAGCGTACATCGCTCTTTTAAATCTGTATGGATTCAACTTGTCAATGATTGCGATCACTTCTTTGTCGTCTTTTGCCCATTCCTGAATAATATTCTTGTTCTTAAGAATCTGCTCAGCATCTTTGAAAGACGTTAAGTTTGTGATAAAAGGCAGGTTGTTATCTCTACGTACTTCGTACAAGAATTTAGATTCTGTGATCTTACCTTCCTTTAATTGTTTGTATAAATCTACTGTTGTCATGCTAATAAATATTTAACTATCTTCCTTGACCTCTGTATGCTTTGGGTTTAGGACTGTGTTTGTTATAACTTTTTTTTCCACCTTCTTGACCTGCTTTTCTTTTTCCGAACGTAGACTTTTCGCTACTTCCTGCAACTTTTGGTTTTGCCATTTTTTTAACCTAGATTTTTGATTTTTTTATAAGCTTCGGCAACCTTTGTTTTTAGTTTGTCTATTGACTTTTTTGTGTGAGACTTAGCTTCGTAGTAAGGTCCGTTTGGAAATTCTTCCTTTAATCTAGTCGAGTAGTCCAATATCTTGTTCGCCTCGTCTAATTTCTTTCTTACTAGCTTAATAGCCTCGTTGTATTGTTGATTTTCGTCCCTAGTTTTAGTTTCTTTTTTGAATCTATTGTAGTTTTCGAATAATTCTTTGTATATAAAGCCTCCCTTAGTTGGTCTGTTAGGTATTTTAGGCGCTGCAGTCCAACCCCATTTGTCTTTAACGTAATTCTTAGCTTTACCGGCTACCAATTTAGGCTCAACGTCCTTTGGAGCTTTTGTTTTCTTTTCTTGAACCGTAGTTTGTGTACCTTGATATCTTTGAGAGTAGTCTTTTGACTCTTTCTTTGCTTTTTTAGCGTAAGGACCTGCGTATTTTTTCTTTGGAACGTCCAAACCTGGAGCGTATTGCTCGCCAGTACCGGCAGAAAAGCTAGCGCCAGTTCCAGTTGCTGTACCACCGCCGTCTTCTTTTAACGATCCTGGTTGTGGTTCGTATCCCAAAGTAATATCGGGTCTCATTTCGTTCTTAATCTCTATGTAGTCCATAGGTTTGCGAATGTATTGAGACGCTTGGTCTACGAAAGCATCGAAATCGGCGTTCTTCATTACGTAGTAACCTGATCCTGAACCGTCTATAGGTCTAAATTTCTTCTTGTAATCGTTGTTCAATAAAGTAGCTAAGCCTTCGTTGCTAATAGAAAATACAACGTCTGGGTGTTGATCTTCCGATAGCATCTTTTGCGTCATGAATTGAAGTGACCATGCTTTCTTCATTACTTAACTGATTTTAATTCGTCTATTAAATCGTAATACTGTAAAATGCTAGTGATTGTTTCGTCTTTAACTCCAATGTTTTCTTTGATTGGAGATATTAGCTTAATTACTTCGTTCAATTTAATGGAAATTACCGGGCTTTCTACCGATTTGGATAAAGAGATCAACTCTTTCTTAATAGAAGACAATCTTTTGTTCAAAGATTCTTTTAATGTAGTGGTATCTGAAATGCTTGAGATGTATTCTTTTAATAATCCCTTTTGCTTTGTTGAAAGAGTTCCGTACTTGTCGTTGAATTTCTCTACTAATATTTTGTAGGTCATCAATCTAATCTCTTTGTCCTCTTTCATCAACTCTTCCACTAGAGAAGCAGGAACTTTTTTGTTTTTAATATCCTCTCTGCTGATTTTCTCTAACAATGTAATTTTGTTAGCAACAAGCTGTTTTGTATCAGATTGCTTTGAGTATTGAGATTCGAATATTGTGTATATTGAAGCGTAAGATTTGTAATTATCCACTTTAGCCTTAAAGAATTCTTCCAACTTGTAATGTCTTTTGATCTCTTTAATTAAGTTGTACTTCAATCTGTTCGTAGTTTCGAAATCGATCTTTTTGTATTGATCCACTACAGTAGAAATAAGTACTTCTGCCTTTGATTCTGTTAATTTCTTGCTAGTAACTAATGTATTATACAAGTTGTACTCTTTACCAAGGTCAGTATTGGTAAAGTACTTTTTCAATATTTTTACCGCTTTGGAATCCTTGTTCTCCAAAAGATCAGCTGTAGTTTGTCTAACAAGTAATTCAAAAAGAATTCCAGTGTTGCGATATTTAGAATGTTTTACTGCCATAGTGTTTGTAAATCGGCTACCAATAAATATGTTATTATTTTTCTGAGTCTTCTATAATGTTACTTTCGTCCAGTGTAGTGGATTCGAATAAATTTACCTTTCTGTCAGGGAACATTTTCTTTAAAGCTCCTTTGTATTGGTTGAACAAAGCTTTGGTATGAGCCGTGCCTTCCATATTCAATGGTCCGCCCTTAAATTTAGGTTTGAAACTGTCTTCTCCGGTCTCTGCGTTTGCTTTAAGATCGTAAGATCCCAATCTGTCGCGGCCAAATGGAGAATCGTCAGTAGCGTAAGTAGATTTGTACTTCTGAGGTCTTCCAGGAACTTTTGTTGGTCTGTTTGGATCCAATTCGTCGTATCCTGAAGGTACGTCTAGGCTACCATCTTGTTTACCACCGTACAAACTAGCCAATTGGTGAGGCGTACCGAACGCTTGGCCTGTTTCAACAGGGTCGTTTCCTTCCTCTTGAATTTGTTTGTATCTAAACTTGCGTTTTTGGTCCTCGATGATCATGTCTTCCATTTCACCAAACTCATCTTCAGAGATATGGAATACGTTCTTCCAGATATAGTCTCTTGGTAAGCTCGCAGCTTCAGAAGCTTGGTTAATTAAGTCGACTTTCTCCTTCAACATAGACAATCTTTCTTGTTCGTATATGATAGAAGGTCCAGTCAAGCTCAATTGGAAGTTCGCCATTGATTCGTCTTCGTAGCCGTTAGCGTACAAGTGAACTAATGCGATCTTCTTAAGCTCAGATACTATAATTCTTTGGATTCTTTCGATCGTTCTAGCAAAACGAATATCTTCAGCCGCTAAAGTTGCTTTACCGGTTAAGTCCTTTTCGTATCCCATGAACGCTTTAGGAATCTTTAACGCAGCAAATACTTTTTCTCTGAAGTATTGTACGTCTTCGATACCGTTGTAAGTCAAACCAGGGATTGTATCGATTCTTGTAGTGTCTCCGTTACCTCTGAATGGAATAAAGTAGTCTTCTAACATGTTTTGTACGTTGTACATCATGTTGTATTGACCTGTAGAAGGGTCCACTAATGGAGTCTTCTTCATTTTGTTCATCATTCTTTGAACGTAGTTCTCAACTTCAGCAGGAGGAATGGCGCCAACGTTAACGTAGTACGCTCTTTTGTCCGGAGCCCTTACGATTCTGTGGATAAGCATTGCGTCCTCGATCAAAGTGTATTGTTTGAATAGCTTTCTTGCGTTTTCTAAGTAAGACTTTCCATAAGGTAAGTAGTTTACGTCTCCGGTAAATCTAAAGTGAGCCATTTCGTAGTTATCGAACCAAATTCCTGGATCTTGATTGTTGTAAGCCGAAGTGTAACCAGTGGTTGCACCTAAAGCTGCGTTAGGATCGAATTTGAATCTTACCTCGTTTGGATTGTGAGGATTAAAACCTTCCTGCCTAACGATATTGTAAGCCGAGAATGGAACAACGTTGTAAATACCGAAGTTCTCAGAGATTTCCATCTTTAAATAGAAGTCACCGTACTTACACATGTTTCTAACCCAACCCCAAAGATTGAATTCTATGTTTAATACTGAGTAGAATAATTGCTCAAGTAAGTTTTGTATGTTTTCGTCAGCCGAAGTGATGTGTAATAGAGTTCCGTATTCGTCTTTTAGCGTACATTCGTCTGCAATAATATCCAAAGCAGATGAAATAATAGCGTCTGTGTCCATGGCATCGTAATCCGCGTATATTTGTACACGAGCGGATTGATAGTTCTGCGCCAAGTTTAGATTAACGCCGTAAGCAGTAGACGTAGTGTATACTTTGTGGAATCTATCGATTAAAGAGTTAGTTTGGATAACACCGTTCGCTTGGATATTATCAGTATCCATTACGGTAATACCGCCTCCTTTGGTTCCTGTGTTTCTAATAATCACATCGGTGGAGAATAGTCTCCTAAGCGATGCGAATAGATTGTCTTTTTGTACTTCTGCCATAATATTTTTTTAATCTATCCTAATAACCAGGTTAAATCTTGTGAATAATCTCCTCCAGGTGCTGATATGTTCATCTGCCATGGATTTTGAGCGTTAGACACGTTAGAATTGTAGAATCCTTGCTCCGCAGAGCTCTTACCTATATTGTTCATAACAGATACCGTTAGGCTATCTGCAGCTTTTTTGTATCTTACCGAAGTTTCTCTTAAGAACATTGCGATAGCGAAAGCCATTACCAAGTCATCGTTGTATCCCTGCATGGCCTGTTGCTTACCGTTCTTCCATATAAATACTCTCAACTCGTCCAATAGTCTTATAGATCTGAAAGTTACTTGCTTGTTTTCTACGAAATCACGCATCTTTTCAATAACGTTCAATCTTATTTTGGTCGCCATGGTGAAGCCAGGAACCAGGGTATTGTTACCATTATGAACTGTCAAATAAGTCTGGAAATCAGCACTATTATCAGCTCTGTGACTGTAGTGCATGTTATTGTATCCAGTTTCCAACACGGATTGGATTACGTCCCAACCAATATTGGCATTTTCTATCACCAAAAGTGCTCTATTGTACTTGGTGGCTATAGAAACTAGTTCGTTTGCAAAGAATCTTGTGTCTATTTGAGCCTTGTACTCTGCAACTTGGGTCAATGTATCCACGTCAATCACATGATAAGTGGAATAGTCCATCCCGTCTCCTCTGGCAACGTCGGCAACCACCATATAGTATCTCATCGGATCGGGATATTCCCACACCCATAGAGCTCTATCGAGTCCCTCTCTATTAAGAGGCTCTTTGATGCAGTTTTCTTGATACCAGTTTAAAATGTCGGGTTCAATTACGGTATTACCTGAGGTAGCAAAGTCGCAATCGCACTCTTGAGCGGCCATTCTCACACCAAGATCTATGTCCTGTTGCTTTCTCCATTCGATATCTCTTTCAGGGTGAACTGTCCAAGGTAAAGATATGGGTAAAAAACCGTTCTCTTGCTTTTGCGCTTTTGTGTAAGTGCTGTGGAACCAGTTACCAACACCGTTTGGAGTGGATAACGCTATACAACCTCCCCCTGTCGCCAAGGTCATCTTAGCAGCTGTGTAAATTGTTTCGATATTATCAATGAACGCGGCCTCATCTATTACTAACAGAGTCACGGCTTCAGAACGACCTGAGTCACCTGCTGCCGATACAGCTTTAATTTGAGAACCGTTGCTCAATCTAAGACTAAGTTGGTTATTGGATACTGACTTAGCGATTTTTCTCATCCAATCGGGCAAGTTATCGTAAGCGAATCGTACTTTAGTAACCATGTTCTTTGCAGTGTCCTGCTTTGTTGCGATTACAAGTACGTTCTTGTCTCGTTGGAACATCATCAACCACAAAGAGTAAGCGGATACTAACGTAGAGATACCCAACTGTCTTGATTTGTTGATAACCGAGTCAGAGTGTTTTTGGAATAGTTTTAAAACCTTTTCTTGAAAAGGATAGAGATCGAACATTTGTCGACCTCTTTGAGGGTGTTGGATCATGTAGTATTTCTTCATGAAATACACAGGATCGGAAGCACACTTTATGTATTCCTCTTTAATTTTTTCCTGTATGTTTATACCTTCTGCGGCCATATTATTTGTGTGTTACGGCAAGACCAATGATGGCAGCTCCCATAACGAATTTTTCAACCTTATTCATCTTCATTTTAAAGTCTTGCTTCTTCAAATCTGTCTTTAATCCATCAACAATAATTTTATAATTCTCTTGTTGTTGAACTTGTTTAGATATAATAGATTGATAGTTGTCTTCCTTTGTTCTTAATGTTACAATGATCTTGTCTTTGTTACCAACAGTAGTTTGTAAATTAGTTATTAGACTATCTTGATTCAATACAATTGTTTTAGTTCTATCGAAATCAATCAAATCAACCACTGCAGCTTTAGCAACTGGAATAGGTAATTGAATTGTGTCTTTTGTTGGAGTTTTGTATTGCTCTTTGTAGCGATCAACGAAGAAACTGTCCACTTGATGAGGATGGTAAGCTTTCGCGGCTTCTAATTTTGAATTATCTGCTTTTAAGTTTTGAATCTTTGCAGTCAAAAAATTTGCGTTGTTACTCAATACTAAATTTTGGTTCTCAACTACAGTAATTGTTGATTCTAGACTGTCGTTTTGCTTTTCAATGCCTTTTATTTCTGAAGCTAAAGAATCGATTTTGTTTTCGTAAGCCTTAGTGTTAAAGCGTTTACCAGATCCAAAAAAGTTAAATACCAAAAATGTAGCAGTTGCCGCCACGATCACGGTAATTATGGTTTTTTTCATAAAAAATTGTTTATTATAAATATGCAGATGCTATTTTAGACAAATATAACCCGGTCTTGTGACCGGGCGCAATTTATCTTTTATGTGTAGTAAACTATTTTGTTAATGTGAATCCTAACTTGCTACTAGTTGGATTTAGAGTACTTAAACTAGGAATATCGAATTTGAATGTAGCGTTTGGATCATTAAATGATCTGATATCGAAGCCCATACCACCTTCTTTCAAATCGAAAGTTAAGTACATTTGTTTAACTTCGGTCTTTGAAATGATTTCTTTTAAAGCTTGAACAAATTTAGGCTTTGTGTTCATTTGGTCTGCTACGTAGTAAGACAAAGGAGAGGTAATGGCTCCGTAGTATTTGCCACCTTTCTTTTTGATAGTGTCCCATTCAACGTGAGGAGTAGCTCCGCCTTTTCCAGGACTTCTTTTCATTTGGGCGAATAACGGACCAAACTTTTTGAAGAATACTGCGTCTTTTTGCTTTTCGCTTTTAGCGTTAGTCTTGTTGAATAGATTAATCAAGTAATTGTTTATTACCTCGTCTGTTAATTGCTTTGAATCTATGCCTATAGCGCTTGACAACGTGTTTATAGCTGGCATATCTTTAGAAAAAGACGATGCAATTTTTAAGAATGCGTTAGGACTAGTCTCGTTAATCATTGGTAGTAACGCTTTGTATAAAGCATATTGATTTTTGTCTCCTTTGATTTGATCTACTTTAATAGCCTTAAGCAAATCTGTTAAAGATGCGCTAGCACCTTTCTCGTATTTAGAGGATATTTTGTATCCATCGATGTAAAAGTCAACAAGAGGTTCGTTTCCTTTAGGGAAAACTAGACCTTTTTTAATTCCTACCATTTTGCCCAAGAATATTGCGCCTAATACTTCTCCAAAGTCTTTACCGATTGTATTCTTGTCCTCTTTAGATATCTTATTTAATAGAGCCGTAGTATTTTTTGATAATATAACGTTTGTTTTACCACTTTTCAATTTAGACAATCCAGATTTTGCAACTGGGGTGTTGTTAGCGGTATCGGATATAAGGCCTTTAAGAATTGGACCCAAAGCTTTATCTTTGCTAACAGCATTTGTTGATGCTCTTACCAAGCTATTTAAGTCTTTATATTCTCCTGCAATACCCAAATTTACTGGAGTTAACGCTTTAGCAGTTACGCTCTTTTTTTCTTGACCTGTCTGATTAACGATCAATACGAACTCACCCTTTTTGTAGTTCTGAGTAGGTTTAGTCACTGTTAATTTGATAGTTGGATAGCTTCCTGAAGCGGAATCTGCTGTACCCATTGGTACGTCTTTAACAGTGTAATTACCTTTTCCGATTAATTTGTCTGCGATCTTAGCAATAGATTTTATTGGATCTGTTCCCAATTGGTATC
>Ga0208379_1000980_pt1 | contig 11625 bp, 17 predicted proteins | sample CryBogCBE02Aug07_FD_184559 | JGI IMG/M metagenome (GOLD analysis project Ga0208379, IMG submission 184559) | Freshwater microbial communities from Crystal Bog, Wisconsin, USA - CBE02Aug07 (SPAdes) | ecosystem: Environmental > Aquatic > Freshwater > Lake | place: Crystal Bog, Wisconsin, USA... | reverse complement strand
TGGTCGATCGCCATCTGGATGATTGGGTTGACGTGTGCCTTTACTTCCTCAACTACCACAGCAACTTCTTGCTCTACTACCTCTACAGCCTCGATAGCTTCATCTTTAATTTTGTCAAATAGTTTCATGTTATATTATCCTATTAGTGCGTTAATTTCAGTTTGGGTTAGTCCGAGTGCAGTTAATTTAGCTAGTGCAGAAGCCTTTGCAGTTGCTTGTGCTTGTTCTTTCGCTGTTTCTGCGGCTTGAAGTTCAGCTAATTTAGCTTCTGCGGCTGACTTGTCATAGGACACTTCGTTACCATTTACATCGTAAGCAATATCACCACGAATGGTAACTACAGAAGGGTTTAATGCACGAATAGCATCATGTAAAGTAATCATTGTGCAATTTCCATAATAGTAATAACAGCAGGAAAATCAGAAGCACTATTTCCTTGTATATTTATTGATGAGCCAGCAGTGCTACCAAAATAAAGTGTATAACTTGTAGAAGATGTGGTTGATGGAGAATCTAAATATTGAATTGTTGTAGTTGGAACTAAATTTCCTGCGCTTGCTGAATAAATAGAATAACCATTTGCAATAAAAGTAGAGGCGCCCCTTACTATTCCTAACTGAACAGTATTTCCTGATGCAGCAGTTGATACTCTAGCTGTAATTATTATTAATATTTTACTAGTGCTAAATAAAGGAGTAATAGAAGCAGTTAAACCAGTAGTTACATAACTTGTGCTTGTTGTTGATACAGCAGTTGTGCTAGTTCCTTGAACCGTCTGAATCACACTTCCAGACTGGGCTGGTGATACCATTGTGCCCGGTACTTTAGTTAAAGCCATTATGCTGCTCCTTCATCTGCGGGTAGTGGTGTGTTGCCTTCCTCGACCCATTTGAGGTATTGTTGGTAGTCTGTGTTGTTGGGGTCTGCAGGGATTGCCATATCAGAACCATCAGCATTAATTTTTAAAACACCGCCAAGAATTTTAGTGTTTGTTTTTTCATCTAAACGATTAATTAATTTATATTGCATTATAGCTCCGCACTAAAATTAAAGTTTCCTGCTGGACTCCACATAATTGCCATTCCAGCAGTTGAACCAGTTAATGTAATTCCAGAAATAGCACCTTGATAATTTAAATTAAGGTTAAAGTTTCCACTAGCATCATACACAACTATTGGACTTACACCGCCTAAAGTAGTGCTATTTGCAGAACTATTTACTTCTGTTCCAGCAAAAGTAACCCTTGTAGTGCCACCATTTGTTATTGAATAAGAAGGCGTTGCTCGCATAGCACAACAAAGTGGCACATTGAAAAAGGCGTTATTAACTGACCTTGTGTTGCCACTAAAGCTCATTGCATTTGAAGTTAAACCGCAAGTTTGATAATAGCGTTGGCAAAGAGCCAATTCAGTACCAATGGAACGGTAGTCAAAGTTTGTTGCTGTGGTGCCAACCTCGAGCTGAACGCCGGTAACGTAAAAAGTGGCTCCGGCGTTAGTTACCAATGACACAGAGCCTGTTGCTTGTAGTGAGGCACCATTCCAAGCAAACGGTGTTGCACCACTCCAGTTGGATCCCATGCCTAAACTAAAGCCAACATTTATTGATGTATTGGTTCCACTAAACCAAGTGGTACCTGCGCCTGTTGTTGGTCCGGGAATTGTTAAAGTAATGTATGTCCAAGTTGATGCTGGTAACGCAAAAGTAAATGGATACGCATTATTAAAATCTCTACCGCAAATAAAGCCCGGATATGTTCCTGCCACACTTGCGTATGCCCAAAAAGAAAGAGCTACTGTTTTGGCTGTAGATGATCCCCAATTTAAATCGGATGTGTTATTACCCTCAATAGACTGCACTAAATAATTATAGTCTGTTGAACTTGGGGTGTACGCAGAAGCAACACTAATACCAAAATAATTTGCAAATCCCGCTGGAGGTGTAACTGAGTTTAAGTTTTGACCAACTGTAAATTTACTTGCTGCAGCACTTTGAACAGCCCATCTGTCAACTACATATAGTTTTCCAGAGCCGGGTGTAACACTCGCACCAGCATTACGCTGATCAATAACCATCGCACCGTTGATGATGCGGTTCTTGAAGCCTGTCGTGGTGCCGGGGGAGCCTGATGCGGCTAATATTGCTGCAGTGGTCATACTTTCACTCCATGGTTTGCAAACTCACCGTGTAGCATTTCTCTTGCTAAACACACAAATTCGTCTGCCAATTTAAATGTTTTAAATACACCAAGGAACTTGCGTTTCTTGTTGTGCGTAATGCTCGCCTGATAGCCGTTGCCATTCTTTAACTTATGAACTCCCTTAGCACCAGATGTGTTGTTGCTAGGGATTACAGAGTTGCAGTGGTTTTCACCAACTGTTGCTTGTCTCATATTTTCTGGGCGATTGTCATCTTTAATGCCGTTGATGTGGTCAATAACATCTGGGCAAGTACCGTAGGTTAACAAATAGATAATACGGTGTACTCTATAGTTAACACCTTTGTGGATAAATGTTAGATAGCCTTCATTGGTTGGAGTGCCAACTGCCTCACCAGCACGACGGCGTGGTGTGCTACGAAGAGCAATTAATTTACCACCGTCCACTTTAAAGAACGGCTCAAAGTCCTCTTTCTTTAGCGTTTGTGTCATTTGAGTTGATCCTCAGTTGGTTTGGCAAGAGTTGGGTGTTCCCACTTGGCAATGTAGTCGCCCTTGCCGTCAGAGTCGTTTTGTAAGTGGATTGTCCCACGCAAAGGAGCAAAATCTTCGTAAGTTAAAGATGGATATATTGAAATAATTTTATCAATTAACATTATGCTGCCCTCACTAATGAACCAGAAAATACATTTGCTGAAGAGCCTGCAGATAAAGTTTTAGATGTATACAAATAACAATATGGTTCAAAATAATCTGTTGTTCCATTTGCGTATAATATTCCCGATACTTGACATCCATATGTACCACTCATATCAGGCCCATAAATACCATTTAGTCCAGATCCGTTTTTATAAATAGCAGCTTGCATTTCTATTTGTGCGTTACCTTGATACACTAATAAATTAAATTGATAATAACCAGCAACTGTTGGAGTAAATCTATAATTTGAAGTACTGTAATTTGAATTAGTGTCGAATAATGTTGAAGCCATAGTCATTTTTGTCCAAGCCACGGAAACTGTTTGCGTTGTTCCCAAATAAGCACTAAACGCTGGACCGTTACCAGCCACGTTGGCGGCTAGGTTAGTCTGTTGTACTGCGCCAGTTGCCAAGTAGGTGTTGTTCACTGCACCAGCGGTTGCTGGGATGGCGTTGATCACTGAGCTGACTTGGAACGATACTATGGTAACAACATCGCCGGCAGTTGCTGCAGAGGTTAACGTGACTGTGGTGCCGTTGGTAGCGGTAAAGTCGGCCGCTGCCAGCTTTACACCATTACGATACACATCCAGAAAGCCAGCCACGTATGATGGTGGTGTGAAGACTGTCTGACCAGCCGTAGCGGTGAACTCGGTAACTGTGCGGTACGCTGTGGTCGTTACGCCAGAGGCTGGGATGCCAAGGTAGCGAACAGAGATGTTACCAGTGCCAGAGGGAGGCGCTGCACTGAAGGTTAAAGTTGTTCCGCTTACAGAATAAGTAGATGGGTCTTGGAGGACACCCGATACGGCAACTAGAACCGATGCCGTATTGGCTGGGGCCACCGACATGGTGAACGCAGTCGTTGAACCGTTGCCAGAAAACTGGTCGGTTACAAACGCCTGATAGACGGGTTGATTACCAATATAGCTCATATTAAAGTCCTAGGGCAGTTAAGTCTGCGGTGGTTAAACCAAGGGCAGTCAGTTTAGCCAATGCTGCTGTTTTTGCTTGCGCAGCTGTTTGCTCGGCTGCTTGTTCAGCGGCTTGTAATTCAGTTGCTTTAGCTTCTGCGGCATTTTTATCGTAAACAACTTCATTGCCATTTAAATCTAAAGCAGTTTCTTGACGAATTGAAACAACGGAAGGATTTAACGCATAAATAGCATCGTGTAAATAACTCATGCTGCAATCTCCATAGCGGTAAACGATAAAACTTGACTATTTGAGCCACCTGTATTAACTCCATAATATGATGTAGCACTTTGTGTAAACATATAAGTTGTATAAGTTAATGCAGATGTAGAAGCTGGTGAATCTAAAAATTGCATATACAAATTTGTATCTACATAAGCACCTGCACCTCGAAGTCCAGCAAGAATTGAAGGTGAAGTTCCAGTTGCTAAATTTGTACCATTTCTATAAATTGTTAAACCCATAGCTATGTTTGTATTAGCATTTTCACAGATAGCATTATGAATTAACAATATTTTGCTTGTAGAAAATTTAGGAGTAATCGTTACTGAAAATCCTGTGCTTGTGAGTGAAGTAGAAGTAGTAGAAAAATAAGTAGAGTTTGTTTGAACAGTATTATTAACCACTTGAATAACACCACCTGATTGTGGTGTACCTGTTGTGAGTATAGTGCCTGAGCTGCCAGCTCCAACACCGGCGATTGTACTAATAGCCATTATTTAGCCTCCAGTGCTGCGATGCGTGATTGTAGGGATGTGATGATGGCTTGTTGCTCTTGGATTGCTTTGACAAGAGTTGGAAGAATATCACCCATTTTTAAGTTCTTTTTATGAATTTCGTTGCCTTCTTCATCTTTTGAATACAGGCAATCCATAACTAACTCAGGTAATACTTCTTCTACTTCTTGAGCAATAAATCCAGCTACATTAGTAGCGTCGCCATTAACCCAATCAAATCTGCGTGGCTTTAATGCCATTACTTGTGTAAGACCTGTTTCCAAATCTTTTACATTAGTTTTAAGACTTGCATCAGAAATAGCAGAAATAGATGTAGATGTTGAGTGTACTACTCCGTCACAGTTTACATAAAATCTAAAAGAGCTAGTGCCTGTTGAATACAGACCAATACCAAAATTTGAACCTGATGAAGATGGGCTTACTACAGAAACATATGGTCCTGAGTTAGTACCAGCAATTTTTACACCATTTCCAGATGCGTTTGCAGAATCATTTGTACCAACTAATAAATTCCCAAGGCTATCAATACGCATAGCTTCAGTTAAAGAACTTGAAGTTGTTGTATAAAAGCGCATAAAAGAAGAGGTCGCATTAGCAGCTTCTGTATTAATTCTTCCCCATACTCCGGCAACGGAGTTTAGTTTTAAGTTCCAAGAAATGGCAGAACCATATCCACTGGTATCACTATTAGTAAGGGTTAAACCTCCAGTACTATTAGAATTACTAGAACGAGTTACATCAAGAACATCTGCTGGACTAGTTGTTGCAATACCAACATTACCGCTACCTTTAATAACCATTGAGGCTGCGGATTTAGCCTTGGTAAAACCATTATTGTAAAACTGAATGTCGTTAGCAGATCCTGTTGCGTCTGTGGCGATAACCAAGTTACCAGTACCAGAGCCAGACACGCCAGAGCCAAACAGATACGCCTCATTAGGGCCTGTGACAGAGTATGTTGCCTGACTAAACGATGGGCCGGTCATACCCATGTCTACCCAACCAGCAGCATCAGTACCGTTTGATGGATATGCTGTAAAGTCTGCAGATGAGTTAGCGCCGTTGGTTAGGTTTTGTACATAAGTCTGCACATAGTTGTTTGCAGAGCCAGAGGTTCCCAGAATTGGGTTAGTCGCACCACCTAAGGCAGTAGCGTTGTTAATGCTAACATACTGTGGTCCCTGAGATACTGTATTAGGACCCAACGCCATGGTTTGTGATGTTGTGGTCAGATAGCGCACATAGATGTTACCAGTACCGGCTGACGGTGCTGAGGTAAACGTGATAGTGTTGCCACTGATGTTGTATGCAGTGTTGGGCTGTTGCTCAACGTTATTGATGACTGCCTCAACGTCGTTTACGGAGTTGACTCTGCGTGATAAGGTAAACGCAGTAGTTGTTCCGTCGCCGTTGAAGTAGTCAGTACCAGAGATAAACGTCTGGGTTACTGGGGTAGATCCAATATAGGACATGTTAATCCTTAGCTAATTTGTAGGCAAGATAAAATTGCGTCTGCAGAAGTTGCTGCAGAAGATACCACGGTGAATGCGTCACCTGTGTTCAAAACAATCTTACCGTCTGCACCAAACAGGGCCAACGAGCCACCGACCGGAACTGTAGCGTTGTTAACAACGTAGTAGTTAGTTGCGGAGGCTGTGATGTATGCGCTCACAGTGATCGGGCTAGATGTTGTGTTAGCCAGTGTCAAACCGATAACGGTTGTCTGTGTTGCAGAAGCAGCAGTAACGAGAACTACTGGTGTAGTGCCAACGTTCTTTGCTACGTATCGTGTAAATGTATTAGTTGCCATTTGGGTTCCTTATCCTAATGCGATTGCCATTGCCACCGCAGTACCTGCAGGGTCAACTTGTAAATTTGTCTGTGCGCCACTAACTGTAGTAGCCCCTGTACCGCCTTGTGCGATTGTTACTGGCAGTGAGATTACTGAAGATTTTGATGCAATAACCTGAACAGTACCAGTGTTGTCTTTGTAGTATAGCTTACCGTCGGTAATGTTGATCGCCAACTCACCGTTAACTAAGTTACCAGCTGTTGGTGTATTACTGGCTGTTGAGCTGTAATACAGCGAGATTGGGGTATATCCTGAAGCTGCCATTAGAATGTTCCTCCAGCAATGCCGCCGGTGATTGCGTTAGTAGATGAGTTGTAAGTCAAGTTGCTATTTGTCAATACAGGCAAGTTACCGGTGGTTGCTGTTACAAAGGTTAAGTAGTTAGTTGTTGCCGCACCAGTTGTAATTGCTACGTTACTTGCGTTAGTCGCTGTCGTGGCAGTTGCTGCGTTACCACCAATTGACAAGCCGGCTGCTGTACCGGTGATGTTGGTACCGACTAATGTGCTTGGTGTGCCTAAGTTAGGAGTTACTAACGTTGGGCTAGTTGCCAATACTACGTTACCAGAACCGGTAGTAGATGTGCTTGAGGCTGCAGTTAACTGACCCTGAGCGTTAACTGTAAAGTTGCCCAGTGTATAGCTACCAGCGGTAACCGCTGTATTGGTAATGCTAAAGGTGTTACCAGATAATGTTAAACCTGTGCCGGCTGTGTATGTTCCTGCACCAGAGAACTGCACAAAAGTAACGGCTGTAACACCAAGCGTACCACCCGGATCTGATGTACATACCCAGCCAGTATCAGCTTGGGTAGAACCGGTTTCAACAAACACAAACGCTGAAACCAAAGAGTTCCAAGTGTTTGCGTCAGAAGCACGACTCCATGCGCCAGAAGACGATACATAAATACCGTTATTGGCTTGGGTAGTTTGGTTTTTAACCAACACACGGCTAGATGATGTTGTAACACCATCAATTGTCTGCTCGCCAGATAATGTAATGTTTGCTGTAGTAGCAACCAATACTGGGGCTTTAGGAGACAGGCCAGTTGCTACAGAGTCAACGTACTGCTTGGTTGCTAACTGTAATGCACTAACTGGATCTTGTGTTACGGTAACGCTGGTCAGGCCAGCTAATGTTAACGATGTGCTACCCAACGAAATACCGGTAGTACCGATTGTAATTGAGCTGTTTGCTAACTGACCGTTACTAATTGTGCCACTCAAAGCACTCGTAGGAATCGTTGTAGAGGCCGTAGCGGCGCCTGCGCCGTTACCGTATAGGTAACCAGTCAAGCTACCAACAGAAAGGCTGCTAAGGGTCGCTAAACCGGTTGAAGATAGTGTAGTAAACGCACCAGCTGCTGGAGTTGATCCACCGATTGCTGTGCCGTTAATTGTACCGCCAGTAATTGTTACCGAGCTAAATGTACCCGCTGCAGCGCTTTTAGAGGCAATAACTTGAACAGCATTTGTATTGTCTTTGTAATACAGCTTACCGTCAGTAACGTTAATCGCCAGCTCAGAACCGGAGGAGCTATTGGTAAGGTTAGCCGCAGACGGCGCATTAGACGCTGTCGTGGAGCTGTATATTAGTATGGGGGTATAGCCTGACTGTGCCATGTATTTACCTTAAAATATTCCGCCGCCGATACCGGTGGTGGCTGTAACGATTGGAGTTGTTAGCGTACCAGCTCCGGGATTAAACTGTAATTGGGTTGATGCTACGTACTCTGTTGTGGGTGTGCCACTGGTTAAATCTGTAAACAACGGAAAACGAGTAGCATTGGTGCTATTGTCGTTTGTAATTGTCAAACTGGTGCCCGCTGGCCCGGGTGGGCCAACGGGGCCTTGCGGACCTGTTGGGCCCTGTGGACCCTGCGGCCCCATTACATAACCACAATCTGTTTGTATGCCAGTGGTTGTAGTTAAAATTAAATGGCCAGAGCCATTGATTGTTGCTGATACATAACCGGGTATTGGTCCGACGGTAGAGGTTGTGCCATCGCTGTAATAAAATACTAAATCATTTGCGTAATTTAATATTACGTTGGTAATTAATTTACCGGGCGATATAGCATTAGCAATCTGCGATACAGATGTCTGCTTGGTAACTCCATTTTGTACAACTACCGTTTGCTCTGCACCGGTGATGGTGGTTGCTACGGGCAGTTGTGTTATCGACCGATCTGCCATGTTCTATTCTTAAGTGTAGGTAAACGCACCGTGTGCGGTGGCATTGCCAAACGGAGAAATTACAGTAATGTCTACAATACCAGTAACGGCATACGCTGGAGTTACTGCAGTAAGTTGTGTGGAGTTTACCAATGTAAACGTTGCAATTACGCCACCAAACTTAACAGTATTAACGTCTGTAAAGTTTTCACCATTAATCACTACTGGTGTGCCACCAGCTTGTGGTCCTGTGTTTGGTGTTACTGTTCCAACATATGGGAACAATGTCATCGGTGAATATGGCTGGCTACTCATGGTATTTAAGTCACCCTGAGTGCTAGCCGCTGGAGCACCTTGAATAAATATTGAGTTTTGGTTTTGGAAACCGTTCTCAGTTAAAATTTCATTACCACCAATTGGCCCAGTAGCAATATCTGTATCTGGGCGCGGGAATCTTAATGCAATGTTTTCTGTTTGTAACGCAGGAAGACGCCATGGATCAAAGTTATCCAAGTCATCCTTACATACACGCATACCCGGAAAGTTTGGGTCGGGCATTAGATCCACGTAGGCAAACTTCCTGCTGCAACGATCACAGATCGCTACAGACAGGACTGAATTGCCAAGTGTATCAATGTAGACAGGCATTTAACTGCCTTACGCTGACTGACCGTCGTTCTTGATTAAGTATCCACCAGCAAACAAACCGGCGCTAAATGGTGAACCAGTGTTTGCTTTAACTTGAAACTGAATATCTGTTCCGCCGGTGTGAGCTAATGGAATAATGTACGGAATATTTAATGTTTGAACAAACGGTGATTGGCTTAATAGTGTGCTATTACCACCGTAGTTGATAATGTATCCGTTTTGATTATCGCCAGTGACTGAATTGTTAAACTTGTTATATTCAGAGAAGATCATGTAGTTGCTTGAAGTAAAGCCAATACTAGAATCTGCTTGAACATAAGTTAAATAGAATGTGTAACCGTTTGGAACGGTGTACAAAGACATTTGAGTTTGACCAATACCAGCGTTGATCTGAGCATACAAGTTAGTACTGTTTTTGCAAGTGATTGTACCTGCGTTAATGCCGTTGGTGATGTACAAACCATTAATACGAAAGTATGAGTTTACAGTTGTTACACCAGTTGTGCCGGTTAATACAACATACTCAGATAACAAATTATAATTGGCGTCTAAGCCTTGTACCTGAACAGTTTGTGTATCTGCGTTGTTGGTAGATACTAAGGTCATCTGCAATGCAGAGCCCGGATAAACATAGTTGCCACCAGAAGAAGTCAAACCTTCCCAAAGTGGGCCAAGTGCTGTAGAACCAACCGCTGCGCTGTAACCAAAGATTTGAACGTTAGTATGGCCTGCAATTTGTGTGCGACCAACTTGGAGATCAAACGGCTCATATGCGCCCTGTACTGTAACAGAAGGCATTACAGCTGGTTGCTGTATTACTAAGTTTGTTTTTAAATTCGATGCCATAATTAATTTCCTTAAAGTTAAAGTAGGGGACCGAAGCCCCCTAGGCAATTAATTATTGATTTGTTAAACCAGCACCGTATGGAGTCAATGAACCGTCAACGTTACGTGCTACGTAGTCAACCTTCAAAGAACCTGCCAAGTTGCCGGTGATTGTTGCACCAGAAGCAAATGCGTAGGTAATAGAAGCGTCTAATGTGCCAACGTTGTTGAGCAATGCTGCAACAGCTGCAGTATTAGTAAACGCGATCTGGATCTGACCACCAGTTGTAGTTGGGGTGATTGTACCAATTGCTGTGGTAGTAACCGCACCAGTTGTTGGGTTAGTTACGTTGATGTATGCAGTGATTACGCCGTTGGTAAGTGCTGAAGGAGCTGTGTACTCGTACAATGTAATATTGTCGATGATAGAACCAGCTGGAACTACGCAGTTAGATGCGGTAGTAGAGCCAACGTTGTACACAGTAACTGCAGTTGTAGAAGCTACAGTACCGGTGATGTTGTTGAAGTATTGGATTTGGCTAACTTGTGCTGCGCCAGTGTTGTCTGGAGCGATTACGCCGTTGTTTGTTGGGTTGTTACGCTTAAAAATGCGTAATGGGCCTGTGAATGTACTAGACATGTGTATTCCTTAATCTCAGTGGGTATCCCAAGCTGTCTCTGAGTCGTCACTGCCGGGAAGGATCGGCGGTCAGAATGGGACAAATCTTCCTATACATATTAATGCAAATATAAGACTAAAAGCGCCCCAAAATGCAAAAAAGCCACCTTGTGGGTGGCTTTTTTGTTGCTGCTAGAGGTTTGGATTACAAACCAGCTGTACCGTAGATGTTACGTGCATCATGCCAGCCTGTAGCGTAACGCTCAGTGGCCTTGTAGCGCATAGAATCAGTTTCGAAATCGCCTTCCATGGATTTCTCCATTGGACGACGCATTACGAGCATGAGACCATTTTCGGCATCGGTCTGGATCCACCAAGCCTTGGAAGAAGACAAACGTGTCACAACGTGAGCACCTTTTGGCAACATACCAGTGGACTTAATTGGGTTCAGATCGTTGTCAGCTGTACCAGAACGGAGAACAGACTTCAGAATTACTTCTGCTTGGAACTCGAGTGCTGGTGGAACAACTAACTGTTCTGCTTTCAAACGGATACGCTTACCGTTGTTGTCAACTGCAGAGCGAATCTGAATGAGCAACTGCTCAACAGAAGTTTGGCTCAAAGAAGCAGCTGTAGACAACTGGTTAGAGTAAGAACCGCCGTTAGCGATTGGGTGAGCGGTATTGATCAATGTAACGCCATCACCACCAACGTAGCCGCTTGTGAACGCGAAGTTCAACAAGTTAGCGCAGAGGGTTTCCTTAGTTTCAATCATAGACTGAGCCAAGTGTTTAGCGAAAGTGCTACCGATACGGATGTGATCGCCGTCTTCCATCAAAACTTTGGTCAAAGCATATGCCAAGCCATAGATTTGGTAGATGAAACGGGTGATGTACAAAGTACCGCCTTGATCGTAGCTAACTGGAGTGCCATCAGGCA
>Ga0208379_1000976_pt1 | contig 11647 bp, 13 predicted proteins | sample CryBogCBE02Aug07_FD_184559 | JGI IMG/M metagenome (GOLD analysis project Ga0208379, IMG submission 184559) | Freshwater microbial communities from Crystal Bog, Wisconsin, USA - CBE02Aug07 (SPAdes) | ecosystem: Environmental > Aquatic > Freshwater > Lake | place: Crystal Bog, Wisconsin, USA... | reverse complement strand
ATGATTAAGACTTATTCATATGGAGAGCTGGTAATCTACACATACCTTCTTCAACACGATATCAACTTTATACACCAAAAGAAATTTGATGATTTAAGGCATATCAATAAACTTCCCTTTGACTTTTACTTACCTGACTTTAATTTAATCATCGAATATAACGGTATCCAACATAAGCGAGGTTGGCAAGGTAATACAGTTAATGCTGAAGAAATTAAGTTTCGAGATCAACTTAAGATTGATTATGCTAAAGCGAATTCAATAAATTACCTGATAATTGATGAAGTAAGAGAATTGAGTATCCTTAATAAAGTCGAGAAGTTATTAAAATCAATTGCAAAGAAACTTGGAACTGAATTTAGGCCAATAAAACGTGAATTATCACCCAGAGAATTAAATCTCATAGCTAACTTAGGTCGAATTACAAAAGAATATGTTCTGGAGAGTGCGTCAAGATACAAAACCATCTCAGAGTGGAAACGAGGGGATGAGTCTGCATATAACAAGTCATTAACTGCAGGATGGAAAGATGAATTAACAGCCCATATGACGAGAAAGAATAATATTTCAGGATTTTGGACAAAAGAAAAAATAATTGAAAGTGCACAACGATTTAAAACCCAAGTTGAATGGAAAAACGCTCATGGTGGTGCATGGAGTAGAGCTGTCAAAATGGGATGGATTGAAGAAGCAACCTCGCATATGATATACAAAAAAACGGTTAAGCCTAATGGATATTGGACTAAAAAAAGAGTCTTAGAAAGTGCGAAGAAATATGAATCACTTGCAGAATGGAGAAAAAATGAGCCAAGTGCCGTTACTATTGCCACTAAAAATAATTGGCTAGATGAGGCCAAGAATCATTTGGTAAATAAATCTTAAAAATACACAAACTGCTTCCCATGCTGAGCAGCATCCGCATTAAAGCTTGAAATAAACTTTTGGAAAGTTACCATGAGTTTATTTTATTAACTATAAAATTCTCATTAAATATTTCACTTAGAGTCTAGTCACTCAAATTCAAAAATTGTTTATTTACAGCATAATTTTCAAAATTTAAATATCCACTCAGAATAGTTCCACATAGGGCTAATTTTGCAAGACCTGCCCCACGTTTTTAGATCTGTATTTTCAATATCCCAGAGAGATTCTTTATTAGAGTTTGTACTTTTTTAAAATTTTTAAATATTTAATCTGTTTTTCTAAGGAGATGGTGAAACTTCTAACCTTTGTATCAACTGATCTAGGCTGCGGCCTTGGGGCATCAATTTTCTCATTCATAAAAAAACTAAGAATATCCTCATAAAATCTTACAAAGATACTATTAATTTCTTTGGGATCTTTTGACAGAGGGGCTTCAAGCCTTAAGTGATAAAAATAAAGCTTATAAATAGGCCTAGAATAAAACCACCTTTTTTCTAAGTCATGATAATAAGAAAGCTTTGTTGCATGTTTATGGTTGAAGGTTTTAATTATTTTATCCAAATCAATCAGAGACTCAAATCTTTGCGGCTTTAGTAAATGAATACCAGCATATAAAATTACCCACTCATATTGATGTCTGAGTGAAAATTCAAAATCATGAGTTGGAAACAAAGCATCAAATTGATCGGAATCGTATGATTCAAAATCACATTTAGCAAGAGCATGCTTTTCAATAAAGTCGATATAAGGTCTTATTTCTTCATCAGGATTTTCATCGTGCATATTTCCCTAGGCCTCTTTCCACAAGGTACCGCAACATAAATTTTTCTAAAGCTTCCCCAGTCATTAATTTTTTGGCATGCCTTACCCATGTTTTTAGGTTAGTGCTTTGAATTGCTTTTAATGCCTTAGGATTATCAGCTGTTGCACTTGCAGAAAAAGGATCTACTGTACTAATAAATGAATTATTTATCCAAGTCTGGAAATTCAAATTACCCTCAACAATGTATTGCCCTAATTGATTAGGATCTCTACAGTTTGGACAATCAAGAGCACTACATGCCTGTTCTGCGGCTTGTTGGGGATTAGGCTCCATATTAACCATATCTGTAATACGATCAGATAGAGCCTCTATCCAAATTTTATGAGTAACCACACCAACTGGTACCATGACTGCTAAAAGTGCAATAGGAGCTAGGATACCTTTTGGGTAATAGGCAACTAATTTCATCAGTTAGACATATCTTTTCTAATCAAGGGGCGTTATTCATAAGAACTTCGTACATATATTCACCCCTATCTAATGACGAATACTGCTTTTCAATAATTCCAGCAATTATTGCCCTTATCTGGAAATAGTTTTCACTTAAATCCTGATCAGCAAAACCTCTATATGAAAGTTTTATGGCCTCTGAGTGATTAATTTTTTTCTTTTTCATTAGGTAATTTATCACGCACTCTTGGTCATAAGGGGATCCCAAAATTGCAAGTTGGCAATCAATAAATTCCTCTGGGTCTTCGCCAATATGAACTCCAACCTGTGAAAATGAGTGAATCATATCAACATAAACATTTCGTAAATCAACCCTTAAATTATTCATAGTGGCGGTTGCCGTTTCTTTGCCAGAAGCAGCTGAAGCAAGAATCATGGCATTGAAGTGTATTTTTCTCCACGGTCTACCGTTATATCGATACCAAATTCGCCATTTCCAAAGGACTAATAGTAGAACCCCTATCAATGCCCAAGGTGTTACGAAAATGGCGAGTAAAAAAAAGCCAATTAGAAGAAATGATTTAATCATGATATCTCTTGGTTATTATGCTAATCTTCTGGAGTCCAACCAAGGAGATGTTGCTCATTGCAACAGATAACAATACGTTCAGCATTCCAATTTTTTTTAATATTAGGGTCAGCTCCATACATTTTTTCAACGACCTCTAATGGATCATCAAAATTTCTATTCGATATTCTGCTCTCAATAGCTTCAATAAATACATTTATTGCTGATTCCCCCTCTTTCTTTAATACAGATGAAAAATAGGTATTACTCTCGATAATTTGGATAATGAATGCTTTGTAATTACCATCATCCATTGCTGGATATATTTCTGCGGTTTGTGCGAGCTCCCTAATTGACTTTTTTCCTTTAAATAAATTTTTAAACATTGAGATCCCTTTATAGAATTCTTGAAAATTTCTTTGATCTTCCCATGACTATGTACTCAAATTATCCTGTTTTAGGATATCATAAACAACCTAATTTTTAAAATAGGCATAGTCAAATTAAGAAATCATATATGGATGAGCCTTACTACACTATTAGAAACTGCATGCTGGGCTTTAAGTGAAATGCTGATTGGGACTCTATGAGTATAGTTTCAACGATAACAAACGATAGTAGTCAAGATAGCCAAGTTCGATTTGGCACCTTGTGTTAGAGGGAGGTTTATGAGTCTAATAGCGATGAAGAACTTACTCAAAACATCCAACTTAATCGTTGTATAAGCTTTATCAGATATGACCTCGATTTACCAAGGTTAACTGGAAAGGTTATTCCATGAATAAAGAATCATTTAATTCAGATTAGGTTAATCTTGGATACTTTAAAATTTCAGTTATTAGGAGAAGGTATTTTTCTCGCAGGAGGAGCATGTCTTTTTCTTGCAGGCTTTTTTTCAGGAGCAACTTCAAATTTATAGAACTTATCATCTAGATTAATACTTTCGCAAAACTCATTTATGGATTGATCAAATTTCGTTTTCTTTCGTGATTCATTAATCAAACCATATCCGAGCGAATGTGCAGTACCATTAATTAAAAGCAAATCATTTTCATTAAAACTTTTGGTGTCTCTAGTTAATATTTTTTGGGCAACCATTTCAGCTTCCTCCCAACCAATTTGATCAGGACCATTTTCCAAATACCAGTTCATAAACATAGCAACCTGTAATGCTGTATTTTGAATAGTGTTTGTATCTAATAAGTTTTTCTTTTTGGATATCAATCCAATTAATGTTCTTAAAAAACCCATTTAACAATCTCCAATCTATAAAAACTGGTTTTAATATCCTGAAATGGGATATTCTAAAATAGAATTTAGCATGATTTCATGCTGGAAAGACAAAAATATGAATTCTTCCGATCCGAACTCAAAAAGGCTCGCCTATCTTCTGGACTGCTTCAGAAAGATGTAGCGACATCACTGCATCGACCTCAAAGTTATATCTCCAAGATCGAGTCAGGGGAACGCTCCATAGATGTCGTTGAATTTATCAATTACTGCGATGCTATTGGTATCGATTCAGCAAAATTCATAAAGAAAATTACTGATAAGTTTTAATAATCAAACGAGCAAAATACTATGCATACGTTACCTCAAACACAATGGGCTATTTAGGGGGTGGGGGTGCAGTAGGGGCTGAGATGCTAGAAATTAAATGGGGGGTACCCTCTAATTCTTTAGCCAATTGTTTAGTAGCTTCACTTCACGATCAGTAATCCCTGTATTTGAATTACATCGAATAACGTTTTCACCGTCTTCTGGAAACTCTGTCCATGAGTCATCAAGAGCTTTCCATTCCACAAAGTGCTTATCTCGATCATAGAGATATCCAACGATCTCATGATATCTAGCGTATTGACCAATATAAGCATTTCCAGTCACTCCGATAATGTGCGGTTGAATTATATCAGGAAGCCGTAATTTAATCTCCTCCAGATCAACGTGGAACCGCCAGCTTGATGAGATGACAATGTTGCATTGTTGTTGTTTTGAAAAGATACCCTCAAGTAAGTGGGCATTTGAGAACAAAACTGATCCTTGAGTTGTTGGATGTAAAAATCCATCAAATCGAGGAAAAGTTATTTAAGCAGATTCAATGTCTAAACACGCAAAACTGTACCCATAACTGTACCCATTGATTAATTCACAAAACCACAGAATCTAGAAATACAACCAATGGCCTTTAATTGATTGGTCGGGACGGTGTGATTCGAACACACGACCCCTTGCACCCCATAAAGGTATTTTGGTACTTATTGGATATCCATGGATATTCAAAGTATTAAATAAAACCTATATACAACAGTAATTTAGTAAATTACAATGCTTAAAGGAACTCAATGAAGTTCCAATGAGTACCATGCAAAACTGTACCCATTTTGCTCCCATATTCAATTTAATCATATGCCACTAACAGATCGACAAATTAAACTTATTAAGCCAACAAGTAAAGAACAGGTGTTTGGTGATGGTGCAGGTCTTTATCTTAGGGTATACCCATCAGGCAATAAAGATTGGCGATATCGCTATATGATTAAAAACAACTCTTATTGGTACTTTTTAGGCATGTACCCTTCCCTCAGTCTTGCAGAAGCAAGATTAAAAGCACATGAACTGAAGGCATTAGTTAGAAGGGGTGAAAATCCTATTGAAAAAAAGAATGAAGAGCAACAAGCTAAAGCTAATGAGGAAGCCAAGTTAAAAGCAAGAATCACGACAGAAGAATTATTTAATCGATGGATGAAATTCGACATATCTAATCGCAAGGATGGTGGTGCTGAAGTTTCTAGATCATTTGAAAAAGATGTCCTTCCCGAAATCGGTAAGATTCCGGCCGAAGATATTACTAAAGCTCACATTGCAAAGATTCTAGACACTTGCCTTGCACGTGGCTCTGACCGCATGGCTAAAGTTATATTATCTTTAATTCGTCAGATGTTTAGGTTTGCACAGGATAGAGACCTTATACAAACTGATCCCACTGCAACTATCAGAAAAAATAAGATTGGTAAGCCAGACGTAGAGCGTGAAAGGGTATTAAGTGAATCAGAAATAAAGATACTTGCAAAAATAGCAACTCAGGCTGGGCTTAATAAGCCAACTCAACTAGCTATCTGGATTCAACTAGCCACTGGTTGTCGAATAGGTGAACTTGTCAAATCAAAATGGGCTGATGTCGATTTTAAGACCAAAACATGGCTAATCACACCAGAAAATAGTAAAAATGGAAAACCAAATACTGTACATTTATCAAGCTTTGCAATATCAAAATTTAAATCACTAAAGACATTTCAACCGCAAAGTATATGGGTATTTCCAAACCGTGAAAATACAGGCCATCTAAATACAAAAACAATAACCAAACAAATTGGCGATAGGCAAATTGGAGAAGAAAGAAAGCTTAAAAACCGCACTAAACAAACTACTGCTCTTCTTTTAAAGAATGGTAAATGGACACCACATGATCTTAGAAGAACATCCGCAACATTAATGACAGCACTTGGAGTTCTGCCTGATGTAGCTGACAGATGCTTAAACCACGTAGAGCAAAATAAAATTCGAAGAACTTATATGCAGCACTCTTATACAAAAGAAAAAATTAAGGCATGGAATGCACTTGGAAAGAGATTGGATATTCTTACCAAGCTTTCTGAACCCATTAACGCAAAGCTACAACATAAGGTGATTGAATGAGGAATACTCATTTAGTTATCAAAAGGTTTTCGAATGGTCGCATTGTTAGCCCTAAATTAACTTTATGGAAATGTCTATTAATCGCAGACTACCTCAACTCCGAAGAGAGTGCTGGAGGTATAGTAGAAGCCCTTCTTCCAAAAACATCCAATGAAATAGACCTGTTAAGATCCCTAAAACAAAAATACTTTGTTGAGGAAGTATTCGAAAAAGTAAAAAGAAGCAAAGAAAATGATGAGCTTAGAGATTATTTCAAAAAGAACGCCTTCATCGTTGCACTATGTGAATGGTGGATCAAAAACTATGTTGGTCGAACAACTTTGGACAGGATCACGACAGAACTTGCAAAGGCACACAAAATAATTACAAGTGATGAAGCCATAAATACTCCCAAACTACTGGATCTGGAAAATATATTTAAAAAACATGCCCCCAAACTTCTAGACACTCATCGCAATCGCCAATGGTGGGAGCAACAAATAGCAAAAAGAAATTAACATTTCGTAAGCTATTGATCTGAAATGATTTTCAAAATCAAAAGCTAGAGTTAAGCGACAAGCATGTAACGAATTTCTACCATAGAGTCTTCATTAACCACCATGGAGATTATATGAAATCCAATAAAGAAATATGGAACGAGGCACTAGATCAACTAGTACCTTTTACTGAGTTAAGACCCTATACAGGACTGGGTGATAGTTCGGTAGAACGCAAAATAAGAAATTTTACTTTCCCACAACCTGTTCGAACAAGTTCAGGAAAAAGGTCTTTTAGATTAAAAGATCTGAAAGAGTGGCAAAAGGATCCCTCAAGCTACTCATCAAAGTCTGAATGAATTAATAAAAAAGCTAGATAGGACGCAAATCCGAATCTAGCTCTAATTCAAAAACAAGACTTTACTCAAATCAAGGAAATAAATAAATGATATCTAATTTTAACAACTGCTCAAAATTTAAGCAACAATTTACGCCTGAAAAGCTTCCTAGTGCAGCAGAATATTACTCTACCATTGGGTTAAAACTAAGCGGTTCTGGTAAGTGGAAATCTGCACTCTGTCCATTCCATGAAGATACAAAACCTAGCCTTCGAATCAACATCGACTTTGGTGGTTTTAAATGCATGGCCTGTAACGAGCAAGGTGGTGATATTTTATCTTTTCATATGAAGAGATATGGAATGAGTTTTAAGGATGCTTGCAAATCATTGGGTGCGTGGGGTAATCATGGATAAGACCCAAGTAGAATTTCAAGCACAGAGACTAAGTAAAAGTTTCATTAGTAAAGGATTCACAGAAATTACTGTCCACACTTATAACGATCTAAATGGCAATCCTCTTTATTGGAGAATCCGCCTAGTGAACCCAACGACTGGTGATAAAGAGATCAGGCCAATGAGTGTTCAATCAGGTATTTTTAAATTGGAAGAGCCGGTCTTTGAAGAAAAAAAACCGCTCTATGGATTAGATCGTCTAAAAGAATCAAACACTATTTTTTTTGTTGAAGGCGAATCATGCGTAGATACCTTGCATAGTCTTGGACTGATTGCTACCACGAGCGGTGGATCCAGTAGTTTTTCAAGCACTGACTTTGAGCCATTACGGAATAAATCCGTTTACCTTTGGGCAGACAACGATGATCCAGGTACTAAGTTTATGGATATTGTTTCAAACCATCTAAATGATATTGAGTGCCAAGTCTACATGCTCGATATTAAGGTATTAAATCTTCCTAAAGGTGGCGATGTAGTGGACTGGCTAAAAGCCAATCCCCACGCCACAAGTCAAACTATTTTGGAAATTCCGAACTGGAAACAAACGTCAGGTGTTAATCAAACTTCTTTAGAAGGCTCGGTTTGGGAAAGTCCCACACCTATTCTTGAAGATTTTCAAAATGAGCCATATCCAAAAGAGTATCTTCCAAAGATCATTAAAGATGCTGTAGATGAAGTTGCTGCATTTGTTCAATCACCCTACTCCATGTTGGCTTCATCAGCTATTAGTGCTATCTCACTTGCTTGCCAAGCCTTATTTGATGTCCAAAGATCTGAAAAACTTAAAGGACCTTGCAGTACTTATTTTTTAACAATTGCAGAAAGCGGTGAACGCAAGTCAACTGGCGAAGGGTTTTTTACTGAATCAATCAAGGAGTATGAAAGAAATCAGGCGGATGCAGCTAAACCCTACATTAAGGAATTTAATGCTCAGCTAGATGCTTGGGAGGCTAAGTGCTCTGGCACAAAAGATAAAATCAGGCATTTAACTAAAGGTGGTGAAGAAACTGGTAGTTTTGAGCAGCAGCTATCAGAACTGATATCTCAAAAACCAGAACGGCCCAGAGTTCCAAGACTAATTTATATAGATGTAACACCAGAAGCTCTTGCATTTTCACTCTTTAGTAGCTGGCCTTCTGGCGGACTAATGTCTGCAGAAGGTGGGCAGGTTTTAGGCTCACACGGCATGAGCAGTAGTTCGGTTATGCGAAATTTAGCAATGCTCAACCAACTGTGGGATGGGAATGCTCTTCACATTGATCGTAAGACAAGTGATTCATTCAGCGTGGTTGGAGCTAGACTAACAATATCCATTCAAATTCAAGAGCCAGCACTGCGTGAATTTTTATCAGGTAGCGGAGACTTAGCACGTGGCACTGGTTTTCTGGCACGATTTTTAGTAGTTTGGCCAGAATCCACTCAGGGTAATAGGCCTTTTGTAGAAGCCCCAAAACAATGGCCTAAGTTAAGTTTATTTAATCAAAGACTGAGCCAGATTCTGAATACGCCTTGTAAGTTTAATGAATACGAGTCACTAAAACCGAGTCTTTTAAATTTTTCTATCGATGCAAAGCAAGCTTGGATTGAATATCACAACCATATCGAGAGTCTACTTAAGCAAGGCGGTGAATTATCAGATGTTCGAGATGTAGCAAGCAAGTCAGCTGATAATGCAGCAAGAATCGCCACACTTTTTGAAGTATTTCAAAACCCCACCAGCACCATCATCAGCAAAGAATCATTTGATTGTGCAAAGGCAATAGCAGCATGGCACCTTACGGAATCAGTAAGGTTTTTTAGTCAATTTTCTATGCCACCAGAAACGCTCAATATAGTGCGTTTAGACCAATGGCTAATTAAATACTGTATTGATCATAAAAATTCAATTATTCGTAAAAGTATGATTCTACAGTATGGCCCATTTCGCAAAAAAATTATTCTAGACCCTTTACTAAAGGAGCTTGCAAGTAACCACAGGATTAGATTATTCAACCTTGGTAAAACCCAATCCATAGAAGTTAACCCTGCACTGTTGGAGGCTAATTATGGCGTTGCGTGACATTATTCGAGGAGCCAAGAATGATACCAAACATCCTACGTTAGCAAAATTAGCACCTTTAGCAGTAGCAAAGCCTAAGAGAGCTTTTGATCCAATAGAGTCATTTAATCTTGAATCTTGTAGTTCCCTTCCTAAGTCTGCTAGTGCTAATCTTGCTAATGTTGCTAATGACAAAGTTCCATTAACACCATATCATTTTGAATTATTTGAACTTCTATATCTGTTACTCAAGGTAAAAAACCGCTGGTTAGAAGACGATTATCAGGCGTGGTTTCAAAATTTAAATGATGATCCAGAACTAACATTAAATTGCTTAGAAGCTATTCATTATTCTTTGACTGAAGGTCGTTATGGAGTAATAGAACCAAAAGACTGGGGGCGTTCCGGACAGTTATTTAAAGGCCTTACCATTGAACAATCAAAGATTTCCAGCCTTCGAATAGCTCAACGAGAACCTTGGGATAATCGAAAGCTTTGCGTTGAATGCAAACATTTAATCTCATTTAACGGATCATGGAAATGTGGTAATTGGGAGAAGTCTGGTGAAGCTATTCATATCAGTGGATCTGGATTAAATTGGGAAATGATCACTCTATTCAAAAAATGCAATGGATTCGAAATCGCATAGTTTACTAGTAGTTGAATTAAAAAGATTTCATCTACTATATTAATTTGTAAATGCATATGATATTTATAGAAGCAGACAAATCCATTAATAAATAGATTTTCATGGGGTAATGACATTTTGAAAAATAAGTGACCTTTTGAGCGGTCCAGCTATATGTAAGTTACTCCGCAAACCAACCGTATTGCTTGCCCAGTTGCTCGAATAGCCTCAGCTCAGATCGTACCCTTCTGGCGTTTTCAATGTACGCTTTAGATCTTCTACCGTGGATATATCGAGGACTATCCTTTCCAGCGAGAGATAGTCCACCATGTAGTCGACATCTGGTCTTCCCATCTAGTGAGTACTTTTGGCAAGGTGAACCAGATCGAGTTTTTGCAGCACAAATCATTTTTTAACCAAACCCATTTGATCCATAATCTTTAATCGTCTACGGATCTCTTTACGGAGTTCTTTGGTCGTCAAATCTTTGGGGAGTCTTGGGAATATTGGAGTCATATCAAATCTTTTCATCTGCCTATATTTTAAGCAATTTTCAGAAATTTGTTAATATGAAATATATGACTAAAAAAACAGCTCCCAATAAATACTGGACAAAAGAGCTGGTATTGGCCGAAGCACGAAAATACCAAACTGTTAGAGAATGGCGAGAGGCGAGAGGAGGTTCTCGGCAAGCGGCTTCCGCAAACGGATGGTACGAGGAAGCCACTGCTCATATGATTAAGACTGTAGGTTCAGTTTCTTGGAAATGGACCAAAGAAGCGGTGATGGCGGATGCGGCACAATACAAATCAAAAAGTGAATGGCGTAAAGCCAGTAAAGCTTATGCAATGGCTTCAAGAAAAGGCTGGCTTGATGAGGCCTGCTCTCATATGGATATTTTGTGGAACGCCAAATGGGATAAAGCTAGCGTTTTAGCTGATGCTCTTAAATACGAATCAAGAAGTCTTTGGGAAAGATCAAGCTCAGGAGCTTATGCCTCTGCTATTAGAAATGGATGGTATGAAGAAGCAACAGCTCACATGGAGCGTTTAATAGAATCTTGGACAAAAGAGAAAATCCTAGCAGATGCCAAGAAATATAAAACTCGTGGGGAGTATTTCTCAAATTCCTCAGGCTATTCAATTGCCATTAATAATGGCTGGCTAGAAGAAGCCTGTTCTCACATGATTAAGACTTATTCATATGGAGAGCTGGTAATCTACACATACCTTCTTCAACACGATATCAACTTTATACACCAAAAGAAATTTGATGATTTAAGGCATATCAATAAACTTCCCTTTGACTTTT
>Ga0208379_1000973_pt1 | contig 11687 bp, 12 predicted proteins | sample CryBogCBE02Aug07_FD_184559 | JGI IMG/M metagenome (GOLD analysis project Ga0208379, IMG submission 184559) | Freshwater microbial communities from Crystal Bog, Wisconsin, USA - CBE02Aug07 (SPAdes) | ecosystem: Environmental > Aquatic > Freshwater > Lake | place: Crystal Bog, Wisconsin, USA... | reverse complement strand
GTAGTTACAGTAATATTCAAGTAGCAACCTACTTACCTACATATTCAGGTAACATCGCTAACATTACCCTAAGCCCAAGTGGAGTATTGACATTTGCAGATGGCACGACACAGACCACAGCAGGTGGCGGTGGTGGTACTAACTACAGCAACGCCAACGTATCAAGTTACTTGATCAACAGTTCATCAGTGTTCATTGGCAACGCAGGCAATGTCAGTGTAGCTAACATTTACCCAATACAAAGTAATATCACACAGTTATTCATAGGCAATCAAACTTCACTATCATCAGGCAACAGCTCAACTACGACTACATCATGGCTGTTGAATAACCTATACTTCAACAGTCTAGGTAACTTGACTATACGTAATACCCAAAGTGGATATAACTATATCCAAATGGGTACCAACGGTATAATGTTGGGCGGATACCTTGGTGCCAGCACTGCTAACACGGTCGCCTCAATATTCACTCCATGGATGACAGTAAACGGCACTACAGGATTGGTGCTTACAGGCGGCTTGACTGCAGGTGCTGCAGTAGCAGTCAACAGCGCCAGTGGCGTTACTACTAACCAAACTACATTCCCACTAGTCAATGCTACAGCTACAACAGTTAACTTTGGCGGTGCCGCAACAACGATAACCATGGGAGCTACTGGTGGTACTGCTAACGTGTTCTTTGGCGGTAACGCAATACTACAAACACCAAATGCTGCACTAGGCACTAACCTTTATCCACTGGTATTGCGCCCAGCAGGTCAATACAACTATCTCTTAATATATGGTGTTGCTGGCGGATATAATAGCCCTCCATACACCAGCCAGGCCTTAACTGGTGGTAACGGCTCAGGAATGACAGCCAGTTACAGTTCAGTGGGCGGCTATGTTAGCCAAAGCTCATTGGTTGTAACTAACCCTGGTACTGGATATCGTAATGGTGATATCTTAACACTACCAGGTGGGCTTGGCTCCACGGTCCAACTATACAATTACAATCCTGCAAAAATCAGTAACACTGCGGCGGCCAGCTACACATTTGGCTTTGATGGTAACTTGACCTTACCTGGCAACATAATATTCCCTTCTAGTTCTTACATCTATGGTGACTTTAGTAATGCTACAGTAAACAGTAGAACTGTGTTTGTTACCACTGGTAATAGTGCTACAACAGGCGTCTATGCAGTACCAAGTGGTACTGGTACTGGCGCGGCATGGCAAGCGGCTAATAGCAGTAACCTAACAGCCGCAAGTAAGATCATGATCACTACCAATGGTACAACTGATGTACAACTAGTATCAGGTGTTAACGGCACAGGCACATACTTGCCATTGAGCTTCTACAACAATGGTAGTGCGCAGATGCAGCTGACTGTCGCTGGTAACTTGAACATGACTGTGAACAACAGCATTGCTACAACGGGCACTGGTTACTTCATTGGTAACGCAGTTGGTACTACAGCTACCTATACAGGTAATGTCACAGCTGGTGGTATAGTTGCTACACAATATGGTAACAGTTATGGTACCACAGCCTCATACACAGGTAACATCACGGCTGGTGGCAGCAGTGGACCGCAGACACGTTTCTTATGGGACACTTGGCAGGCTAACTCCACCTCAGCATTGTCAGCATTTACACCAAGTGGTACCATTGGCGGTAATGCTACATGGGATAGCACTCAAGCATACGGGTTGAAACTAACTACCACTACTACTTCACAAAGCGGTTATATCAGCTGGAACAGTAGCACAGTTAACTATATCTATGACATGACCATTACGGCAAGTATTGGTGCCAGTGGTGGTACTGGTGCTGACGGACAATGGATATTCTTTGGAGCCAACGCCGCGGTAACAGGTAATCCAGGTAATACTAATAGTTTTGGCGGCATAGCAGTTTTTAACCACTTCTATTCTGGAGCAAATCAATTTGAAGTTTACGTTAACGGCACACAGACTAACATTCCATTTATATTAGAAGGATCTAGTTCATATAATCCAAGCGGTATCACTGTTTGGAACGCATCTTATACAAGTTTCTATAACATGACATTGAAAATACGTAAAATACAAAACGGTGCTCGTATGTTGGAAGTATATCTAAATGAAGCATACCAAGGCGCTGTGAATATTGGCACTTGGACTCCGTCAGGTAACTACTATGGAGTAGCGGCCTACACAGGTGGTAACACTGCTCAAATGTGGGTGCGTCAATTGAGAATAGACTGGTAAATTATGTATATTAATGGCGTAAATATCCAAGGTTTAAATTTCCTTCCACCAGCTGGTTTACAAGGCAGCCTCAGTTTCGCTGGTGGTGCTAGTGGTACTAATCAATTGGTACTCAGTCCTGGAGTTACTATTGGAGCAGGATCATACACCATTGAAGGATGGTTCCAACTACCTAACTTTACTTCAGCCTACGGTATCGTTGGTGCTACATCTACAAATGGATTTACTTTAATTGTTTCTAGTTCAACGATATTTACCACAGACAAATACGGTGGTGGTGGTCAGTTCAGCTACACAGTGCCCACTATGACGGCTAACAAGTGGTATTATTTTGCCTTGACAAGGAACGGCACAACTGAAGCATTATTCCTTGGTAACACAGCTGGTGGTACCGCTACCAGAGCTGGTGCTACCCAGACTAACTCGCTGAACTATGCTGCCGCTAGTCCTTGGATTGGATCATACTATGGAGCAAGTTGGCCAGGACTCATGACCAATCTACGCATAGTAGTTGGTAGTAATGTCTACGACCCTACACAGGCCAACATCACTGTGCCTAGTGCAGGATTAACAGCAATAACTAATACCAAATATCTAATGTTAGGTGCTAATGTAACATTAGACAGCGCCAATGTTCAAACTATCACAGTTACTGGCACAGTTACGGCCAATGTTTTAGCTAAACCATTCTAAGGATCAGATATGATAATACAGGGTGTAACACTCAAAGGCACTTACGTAGTTGATAGTTTACCTTATGTCACTGCCAACCTTGTGTTAAACCTAGATGCTGGTTTATCCTCAAGTTTCTCCGGTAACACCACCTGGCGTGATACTGTCAATGGCTTATCATTTACTCTAAGCGGCAGTCCTACATACAGCAGCAACAATGGAGGATATATCAACTTTGTACCAGCCAGCAGTCAATACGCTTATAGTCCAAATCAAAGTTTTGGTAATTTACCAAGCTGGACTGTAGAAACCTGGCACTACTACACTGGCACTAACACGGGAGCAGATCCTTGTATACTCACAGAACAATATCCCGGTGTTACTAGTAAAATTAATTTTAGCCTAGGAGTTGACACTTCTGGTGGTTTACAAAACGGATTCTGGGACGGTACTTGGCACGCTACTCCGGCTTATTCATTGACATCAAATGCTTGGTATCACATCGTGGGTACCTATGATGGCACAACAGTTAAACTGTTTGTAAATAATACGCAGGTTAGCACCCTTGGCTACACGGGTTCATCTACCAGTTCACAAGCTGGTATTGTGTTGATGCGGCGTTGGGATCTTGGTGATTATTGGGGCGGACGTTTGGCTACGGTTCGTATCTACAACACGGCCTTTGGCAACACTCAGATCAATCAAAACTATCAAGCATTACGTAGTAGATTTGGCATATAGGTTGATCTAACCAAAAGTTCAGTGTATAATATAGTATATGCTGAATATCATAAGCGACTTCATAAAATCAATCTTACCAGCTAAGAAGAAGACTACACCCAGTGGTTGGACCAGCTTTAATGCACCCTGTTGCCATCATAATGGTGAAAGTGCAGATACCCGTGGCAGAGGTGGTTTGACTGCCAATGCTGATGGTAGCGTGTCCTTTCATTGTTTCAATTGTTCGTTCAAAGCCAGCTATCAACCTGGCCGTCACCTAACATTTAAGTTCCGTAAGCTATTAAAATGGTTAGGTGCAGATGATACAGATATCAAACGATTGGTTATTGAATCCATCCGCGTCAGAGAACTAGTCGCTCCAGAAGCTGTAAAAGCTGAAGCTGAAGAAGAACGGATTGAGTTCAAAGCTCGTGACTTACCAGAAGGTGCTGTCAGCTTCCAACAGTTTTTTACATTCTACGAATTAAAAAACTTTGAAAATATTCCAACACTATTAAATTCAGCGATTGACTATACCAACAGTCGTAAAATGAATTATGACCGTTATGATTTTTATTGGACAGATTCAACAGAACACAGCCTACATCAGCGTGTGATCATACCCTGCATCTGGCAAGGTCGAACCATTGGCTATACATCAAGAGCATTTACAGATGGAGTTAAACCAAAATATTACAGCCACTATGAACCTAACTTTGTGTTTAACATGAATAATCAACTGCCTGACAGCAAGTTTGTTATTGTCTGTGAAGGACCGTTTGATGCTATGAGTGTAGATGGTGTAGCGGTATTAAATAATGAGTGTAATGAAACACAGGCAGACATTATAGAATCATTGGGCAGAGAAGTGATAGTAGTAGCAGACAAGGATCGTGCTGGTGCTAAGATGATTAACAATGCTATAGAGTATGGCTGGACGGTCAGTTTTCCTGTATGGTTAGAAACCTGCAAAGACATCAATGAAGCAACAGTAAAATATGGTAAGTTGTTTGTGTTGAAAACTATCTTAGACAGCAAACACTCGAGCAAACTCAAGATTGAATTGATGCGGAAACGACTATATGCTTGATAAATTACAGGGATTGCACATAGAACCCACAAACATGTGCACCTTAAAATGTCCGAGATGTGCAAGAACTAAATTTATTGAACAATTTCCAAAAAAATGGACTAATAAAAATTTAAATTTACATCATTTAAAAACATTTTTGGATATTGATCTATCTGGAAAAAATATAGACCTCTGCGGAAATTTCGGTGATCCTATCTATTATGAAAATTTATTCGAATTAATTAGATATTTAAAAGCGCGAGATAGTAGAATTTCTTTGTCTACAAATGGTAGTTATAAAACTTATGAATGGTGGGAAGAATTAGTTTCTCTGCTAAATTCCAATGATCAAATAATATTTGCAATAGATGGTACACCAAAAAATTTTACTCAATATAGAATAAATGGCGACTGGGAATCTATAGAAAAAGGAATTACCATAGCAGCAAAATCATCAGTAAAAACAACATGGAAGTATATTCCATTTTCATTCAATGAGAATGATATTATTCAAGTTGAAAAACTTTCACAAGAATTAGGCATCGACGAATTTTTAGTATTACCAAGTGATCGATGGGACGGTAAAGACGATTACTTAATACCAAAAACCTATAATGCCACAGATCGAACTTCTAGTATTGTTTCTTGGAAAACAGAATTTAATAGAAATATAGATATATTACCAAAATGTAAAATTAGTAATAGCCGGCACTACATTTCTGCAGAAGGATTTTATATGCCATGTTGTTTTGTTGGAGATCATAGATTTTATTATAAAAGTGATTTTTATAAGAATAGAAATCAATTTGATATAAGTAAAACTACAATCACTCAAGTATTAGATAGACTAAAAGACTTTTATTCTACATTGGAAGATGCTAAACTTAATTATTGTACCTTTAATTGCCCTAAACCATGACAAAAGAATATTCTCCAGAACTACAGAAATTATTTTTAGAAATGATGTTACAGGATGCTAGTGCTTATACTAGGGTAACTAATATCTATAATCCAGAAAACTTCGATCGTAGCCTGCGTGATGTGGCCAAGTTCATCAAAACCCACACAGATGATCATAAAGCCATGCCTACTGCCGAACAAGTAAAAGCTGTCACAGGTGTGGAATGTAAACACGTACCAGATTTATCAGAAGACCACTACAGTTGGTTCCTAACAGAGTTTGAAGGCTTTACCAAACGCAACGAACTAGAACGTGCTATCCTCAAAGCCGCAGACATGCTAGAAAAAGGTGAATATGATCCTGTAGAAAAACTGATCAAAGATGCAGTTCAAATAAGTTTAACCAAAGACTTGGGCACAGAATATTTTGAAGATCCTCGTGCTAGATTGTTAGCTATTAAGAGCAACAATGGACAAGTATCAACAGGGTGGCCAACCTTAGACAAGCGTTTATTTGGTGGCATGAACAGAGGTGAGCTTAATATCTTTGCTGGCGGGTCTGGATCAGGTAAAAGTTTATTCATGCAGAACATATCAATTAATTGGGTCACGCAAGGACTCAATGGAGTGTATTTAAGTTTAGAACTCAGTGAAGGTTTATGCGCCATGCGTATGGACAGTATGGTAGCAAACTGCAGCACCAAAGAAGTATTCAAAGAAATAGATACAGTAGAAATGAAAGTCAAGATGACTGGTAAGAAGTCAGGTAGCTTGCGTATCAAATACATGCCAGCACAGTCAAACGTAAATCAGATCCGCAGTTATTTGAAAGAACTACAGATACAAACAGGCAAGCGATTAGACTTTATCATGGTAGACTATTTGGATTTAGTCATGCCTGTAAGTGCTAAAGTATCACCAAATGACCTGTTTGTCAAAGACAAATATGTATCAGAAGAACTGCGTAACTTAGCTAAAGAATTAAACATATTGATGATCACAGCTTCACAGTTAAATCGTGGAGCAGTAGAAGAGATTGAGTTTGACCACAGTCATATCGCAGGTGGGTTGAGTAAGATCAATACAGCAGATAATGTGTTTGGTATCTTTACCAGCCGTGCTATGCGTGAACGTGGTCGCTATCAACTACAGCTGATGAAAACACGTAGTTCAAGTGGTGTAGGTATGAAAGTGGATCTAGAATATGATTTAGAAACACTAAGAATTACAGACCCAGGCGAAGAAGCCCAGGAAAGCGGATTACGTGGAGTTGGCGCAACTAATATCCTAAGCCAGATCAAAACTGGTTCAACAGTAGCACCAAACGAAGATACCCCCAAAATAACAGCAGGCGTAGATAGTAGTAAACTTAAAAGTATGTTGGCAGGTCTTAAAAATAATGCTGAATGAGATTTTTTGTAAATTTTTTAAAAATGGCATAGTATATAACAATAACACAATAAATTTTACCGTTTCACCTTGTTGTTATTTTAGTGAAGTAAATAGCATAAATCTTACAAAAGATATATCAAGTCAATATATACAGTTTAGACAAAACTGGCAACTATCTGATGTTAAAAAAACTTGTAAAATATGTATAGAACACGAAAATAGTTTTAATACCACAAGTTATAGACAAGCTGCCAACGAGATAATTACAACTAATACAGATAAATTAGTTTTTATCACTGTTGCTGTAAACAAAAAATGTAATTTAGCTTGTCCTATGTGTGATTCTGGAGCGAGTAGTTTTTGGTACGAACAAAATATTAAAAATAATGTTTTAGAATCTCAGACAATAATAAACTTACACAAAAATGATAAAGAAAATACTACAACAGAAAAATTCTTAGAATTATTCAAAACACAAGATCTTAGCGAATTAAAATATATTAAATTTGGAGGTGGTGAACCTTTTTTAACTGATACACATATTAAAATTTTAGAATCTATTCCTCGGCCAGAAAATGTAACAGTGCAGTATACTAGTAATTTTTCTACTACCCCTACTAAAAAGGTTTTTAGTTTATGGGAAAAATTTCATTTGATAAAATATGCTGCCAGCCTTGATGGAGTAGAAAAACAATTTGATTATCTTAGATGGCCATTTACCTGGGATAGATTTTCTAAAATTAAAACAAATATTTTTGACGTAGTACCTAATAATGTTATGTTTATGGTTGAACATACTTTAACTCCAATGAACATATTATATTTTGATAGATTTGAGGAATGGTTCAATAAAGAATTCGCCTATAATAGATTGGGGGACAAAACTGATTTAAACATACATTATGCCAATGGCATTGTTGGGTTAGATAAAACTAACACGAGCCTACGTGACGCAGTTTTGAAAAAATTTAGTACAAATCATAAAATATCTAAATTATTAAATAACATTGAAATAAACGCAAATACTGAAGAATTTATTGCCTACCTTGACAAATTAGATAATTGGAGAGGAACCAATTGGAGACAATTATTTTCAGAAATGGCCAAGTATTATGTATAATTTAATATGTTTTCCACACTATACTGCTGGCGGATTGTTAGCGGATATTTTAAATAATACTTGGTCAGATGTTACATCCACTGGTGGAATAAATTCGATACATCATAATATTGGAAAAATTGGTAATGTTGATTCTGATACTATTTTTACTAACTTCACACAGAAAGAATTTGATAGTATTTTAAATAATACCAATGGTATAGCTGAAGGTATTTGGATAGGAACTCATTGTTGGCCAGGGCACATTAATTTGGATAAGTTTAATCGTGTGGTTAATATTACTACTATTACTAATAGAAGTAAAATTTATAGGTGGATAAGAAGTTATAATTTATATTTTATCCCAAAAAATAAAAAAATAATTGAATGGGATACAATGTCTGAACTAGATAAAATTGATAAGTTTAGAGAAACTGCAAAAAATTATCTGATTCCTTCAGATATTGTTAATAAGCCAAATGTAATCAATATTGAATTTTGTGATATAGTAGAAGAAAATCCTGCATTTTTAAATATTATTAATACATTAAACAAAAATAGTAATTTAAAAAAGCACTTTGACCGATGGAAAATTATTAATAGCTTTTTATATGATTCTAATTTATGGAATAATTACGCAGTTAAACGACTCAATGAAGCAGAGTTTGAGTGCAAGTCCCTTAAATCTTACGTCTATCTTTAATTAATTTGCGGATAAATATACTAAATTGGAGTAAAAACTGTGCAGAAACGCACCCGTAGCATACTAACAGAGCTTGACGAATTACTCACGCACAAAGACAAGGACAATCTCCTAGAGTCACGTGCTAATAACATCATCAATGGCGCTATTAACCTAATCAAGTATATCCGTGAAAACTATGACGCTGAATCAGCTGGTGAATTAGAGCGTCGTCTTCTTAATGCTATCAAAGGACAAGATCCTGCTAAATTCACCCGCGGTATACGCAAGCTCAAAGACGAAGACTAATGAAACTATTTGAAATAAAAAAACAATCAGCAGACTTCTTGCTAACAGAAAGCAAGAATACTCACCTTGAGCATGTTGAAGATCTAATCTTTAATCAAGGGTACGCTGGAGCAGTAGAAGCACTAAATTTCATTGAAAGCCTCCGCCATATGTTGGCAGAAGGCACAGGTACTACGACTAAATTAACAGTCAAGTGGGATGGTAGCCCAGCTATTATCTGCGGTATTGATCCAGCTGACAGCAAGTTCTTTGTAGGTACAAAATCAGTGTTTGCCAAAGGTGAACCTAAACTCTGTAAGTCAAATAGAGATATTGAAAAATTCTACAGCGACAAACCTGAGCTAGCAGAAAAATTAGCTATTGCTTTAAAATATCTCAGCAAACTAGGTATTGGTGGAGTCGTACAAGGTGACCTGATGTTTACTCCTGGTGATGTTACTCGCGTTGAAGTCAATGAAGAAGAATGTTATGTATTCACACCCAACACTATTACCTATGCTGTACCAGTCAACAGCCATCTAGGTGAACGTATTGCAGCCGCACAATTAGGTATTATCTTTCACACTACATATACTGGCAACAGCATAGAAGAAATGACAGCACAGTTTGGTGTTAACGTCACTGGATTTACACACAACAAAAACGTATGGTTTGATGATGCTACTTACAAAGACTATACAGGTATTGCCAGTTTAACACCCACTGAAAATAGCAAAATTAAAAAGTATCTAGCCGCTACCAAAGCTACCATGGACAAGATTGGTCAGCAACGCTTTGACATTATCTTACAGGACCGTGAATTTGCTCGCATGGTTAAACCATTCATCAACAAGATGGTACGTGCTGGTAGCCATGCTGTAGAACCCACAGTATTTCTTAAAGATTTTATCAAACACTACAATGATGAAATGATGAAGGGTGTTGAAGATCCTACTAGTCGCATGGCTAAAAATCGTGTAGAAAAGATCAAAGCCAAAGAACAATGGATTGCTGACAACAGCAACAATCTCGTAGGTATCCTAGCTACCTACAAACGTGTAGTAGAGCTTAAAGGCATGCTGTTACACAAACTACAACAAGTAGAAAGCATTGGTACATTCCAAAAAACTGCTGATGGTTATCGCGTGACTGCTCCTGAAGGCTTTGTAGCCATAGGGCATGATGGCGGTGCTGTTAAACTGGTAGATCGCCTAGCATTCAGCAGAATCAACTTCCTAAACAAATAATCTAGTCACTTAACTTTTTGTATTTTGGCTAAATAATAGTATGCGCACTGCGCACAATTATAGGAGAAATACAAATGTCATACACAACAATCACACGTGTTAGTGGTTTTCCACAACCAACAGACGGTTTAAACGGTAACTTAACAATTACTGGTCGCACCTTAACACACTACACAGTTACACTAGCTAACGTTGGCGTTAACCCATACGCAGTTGGTTCAAACTTTGATCTATTAGTTAAAGCGATTGAACAAGTTGGTTCTATTGAATTATTAGGTGATCCAACTATCAGTGGTGCTAACGCTTTCCGTGTTGCTATCTCTGGTGCAGCTCCAGCAGCTACTTCAGGTGCTTACAGCTTACAAGGTTACTGCAACACAGCAGTTAACAGTTCAGGTGTAGCTGGCACAACAGTTGCAGCATTCACATACTAATATCTAATTAGTTTGCCAAAGCAACAAAACTTAAAAAAGGCGTTTTTATAACGCCTTTTTTATTCACTATAAATACCTAGTGAACGATCAAAGATACATCTATCAAGGCTACACTCTAGTAGACATTACACCAACTGGACAGACGACATACTCGCCTGAATGTGAACTTGCTCGTAATCAACAGCGTAATTGGGAAACGGTGTTACAAATACTCAGCTTGCGTACACAAACTGAAATACTATTCACAGAGATTTTCCAAGACGACGTTAAAAATCACAGTCCAAATTTTGGTATTAATTACACTGGGCAGCATAAGATATGGACTTTTAAATTCGCAGTTGACTACGCTGAAATCTACAGAGATGGTGCAGATACCTATGGATTATTAAAAAGTGATTTTAAGATAACTCCAATAATATTAAATCTCTCAGAAACTGCTAGGCCTGAACTGCCAATATTTTACACATCAGGTCCATGGAAAAACGTATACTTTAATCAGGTCACCACCTAACTAAATACTTTAGATGCTACAGGCATTCATTAAGGCACATATTAAGGCACACTATTAAGGCTCATCAAAAACAGCATCGCTCATACAGGAAAGCGAGATGCCAGGTCCATCAGAAATTGAGAAACAGAGCTTAGAAGCCCACGTTGAGATATGTGCCGTAAGGTATAGCAACTTGGAAACTAAATTATCTAACTTAGAACATCGTATGGATAAACTTGAAGGCTACCTAGTTGGCATCAAGGAAAGTCTAGACGAAAAATTAGAAGGCAGAGGCAAACAGTCTGTCAGCATCATCGTCACCATCTTAAGTGTCGTCCTAACTGGACTATTAGGTTTACTAGCCCACATCGTGTTCAAGTAATAAATACTTGCATGAAGATTATAGAATTAACCAATAAAGTACTATTGCCTATCACCAACGAAGAGCAAGAATTGC
>Ga0208379_1000959_pt1 | contig 11778 bp, 8 predicted proteins | sample CryBogCBE02Aug07_FD_184559 | JGI IMG/M metagenome (GOLD analysis project Ga0208379, IMG submission 184559) | Freshwater microbial communities from Crystal Bog, Wisconsin, USA - CBE02Aug07 (SPAdes) | ecosystem: Environmental > Aquatic > Freshwater > Lake | place: Crystal Bog, Wisconsin, USA... | reverse complement strand
GGATTCTCTTTTGCTTCGCTAATGACTGTTGGAACCGGTTCGGCAGGCCCTGCCATCTCAGGTGTTGGTGCGTCTACTTTCACAATTTTCACCTCGGTTGTATCTGGTTCGGCAGCAGGTTCGGCGGCAGGTTCGGCGGCAGGTTCGGCGGCAGGTTCGGCAGCAGTCTCCGCCGGTGTAGGTACCTCCTCAACCTCTTCAATCACCTCAAGTTTTGGTGGTCCGCCCGGCATAAAATCGTACATAGCATCCGCTGCCGCCTGTTCTTTAGACACAGTTGGTGTAGGGGTGGCCGCAGGTGTTAAGGAAGGTGTAGGGGCAGTCTCTTCCGTTGGAGCCACGGTTCCAGTGATTGCCGAAACGACCGTAGAGAGAATATCGGTCGGTGGAGTCGCCGGTGTCGTCTCAAATACACCCGTTCCAGAGGGCAAATCACGGAAAGTTCTCACGTGTTTCTCAGTCAAAAAGCGTAAACTTGTATTCGCATAAGTGGTAAGTTCCTGATCCAAGAGTTTGAGTGCGTATGGAACTTCAATCTGGCTAAAGGTGGTACGAGACTTCTTGACCGGTAATACCAAACCAATCGTATCCGCCGTTTCACCCTGGAATGTAATAGGTCCATCGCACAGAGGACAGACAAACAACTTCTGTGCCTCGTTGTAAATTGGCATTGTTCCACATCCGTTACAAATCCAAAAGGTCGTGCCGTCAGATCGCTTCATCATAGATTCCTGTAAAAATTCAGTAACACCGTGGGCGATGAGCGCATCACGTTCCATCTCACCAATACGCATACCACCCTCATTACCACGACCACCTGTTGGCTGATGTGTACGAATCTCCTTACGACCCTGCGCACGAGCATTCAACTTATCCTGTGTTAAGTGCTTGAGACGCATAAAATAGAGTGGGCCCATAAAAACAGATGAGGTAAACATCTTACCCGTTATACCACTGTATAAAATCTCTTCACCCTCTCGCTGAAATCCAAGGTTTTCCAACGCATCACCAATCGCCTTGAACGACTGTTCATCGTTCATAAACGACGTAGCATTCATCTTCGCACCCGTAATAGCACCTAGTTTTCCAAACAATTGTTCAAGTAATTGGGCGATAGTCATACGGCTAGGAATACAATGAGGATTGACCATCACATCTGGCACCAAACCGTTAGCGGTTCGTGGCATATCCTGGGCATCTAACAACATGCCCATAGTGCCTTTTTGACCGTGGCGACTAGAAAACTTATCACCCAATTCCGGTACACGTTCCTCTAAGATACGTACATGTACGAGAAGTTTTCCGTTCGCCTGATGAATGATGGCGACCTTATCCACTCGTCCACTGGTGAAAACCGTTGGCAGAACCGAAGCGTCTGTGACCGCACCTGTATCTGGGCTGGTCAAATACATACCAACCAACACCAATTTATCGTGTATTGGTGTTCCTTCGCGAATGATACCCTGGTCGTCCAACGCCGAATAGTCATAGCCAGGCTTGAGGTCGGTCCAGGCGAGCACCGTCTTAGGGTTGCCGATACGATACACCGCCTTGCTCATCGGGTCCACTTCTTCCATCGCAGTGTAGGAGCGTAGTGCGAGCGAACGAAACAATCCACGCTGTATACTCGTACGATTGAAGAGAATACCGTCGTCCTGATTGTAGCCGTTGAACGAATTAATACAGAAGATGATATTAGTACCGTAGGGCATGGCACCGCCGCCCACTGCCTCATGAACGATTGTACGGGCCAATGCACCCTCGCCGTAGCACAACATTGACCCATAGGTGTCAAAGCGGTTTTCGTAATTGGTTGCGTAGTACCCAATCGCCTGTTTGGACTGCGAACAACTGAGTTGATTACGAGGCGACTGATTGTGATTGGCGAACGGAATCATGCTAGTGAGGAGTCCCATCATAGACGAAGGGTGTATCTCGGCGTGGGTATGCTGTGGGGTCAAATCGTCCACGTTGCCGAAAAAACTTATGTACGCCTCGTTTCCTTCATATGGATCAATGTACTCAATAGCACCGATATAGGGAGCAAGCGCAGCTTCGTAGTCGCTCAGGCTGACCGGTAAATCCGGTTCAGGCATACCTTCAGGCACATCCATAGGATCCACGAACTTCGTTGAATAAATGCCCAACGATGCGGTCAAGGGAAGAGTACCACACACTAAGTCACGCCAACTGGGCAGGGTTTTCTGTGCGGTCACCGGTGGCCACTTACCACCCGCTGCCAAATGCCAGAGTGGACGCAGTGGGCGACCGTCGTCCAAATAGATACGAACACTGTTGTCCGCCGTATTAAAGGAGATTGAGGCGGTGGGCGGCAAGCAGGCGGTCCACTTCATCATCTTCAATACTCTTGTTAGTAAGTCAGGCTGCGCCGAAAATCCAATTGTTCCACCGTTGATTTGGACCGACGCTGCGGTTACAATAACGGCTCTGGTCGCCTTAGCAACATCAATGACTCCACCACGAGTAAATAACCAGTTCATAATTGGCACGGCGGGTGAGGCGATACTAATCGCAGTTAAAATACTCAAGTTTTTGGTAGCACCGATATGGGCACCGGTAGGGGTTTCGCTCGTACAGAAATATCCTATCTGGCTGGGATTGAGGTGACGAGGTCCTACCAATTTCATAGAAGTATCAAAATCACTGACCACACGGCGTACGTGACTCATTGCGTCCATATACGAAATACGGGCGAGAGGTTGAACGACACCGCTCTTCATATTGTACTGATTCGTTCCCCACTTTCCACGGAAGCCACGCATGATACTATCGTCCAATTTCGCCGTTGCTAACACTTTGCCAATATTACCAGGACCAAAAATATTCAAGAAATTCTCGTCGGTATAGAGACTTTTATTGTAGTTATACGATTCATCAACTTGGAGCATAACCGCCTTCTTCCAATCCTTCCAACAATCGCTGAATAACCCACGCAAGAGTGTACCGGTTGGGAGTAGACGTTGATTACGAATATCATCACGATTTGTGTTCGGTTCCATACGCATCTCTACACGAATCATACGGCGAATGAGTTCCGCTAAATACTGAGCGCGGGCCAAAGGTCTATCGGGTACATGACTAAACAAATGTTCGTGGAGGATATGAAGAACGTTTTCTACAATGAATCCTTTCGTGAGTGTACGGATGAACTCTATCGCCTGTACCTGAGATGTTATAGGATTCGCATCCTGAATACTTGGAATCAATGTATTCTCCATAGACATTGTATAGGAGGAAGAGGTATCGGGTAGAATCATACGTACAATATCTTTATCCGATATGACTCCTAGGGCACGAAAGAGTGCGAATACAGGAATAGCACCCTTGACGAACGGTATACTGATACGAATAACTCCCTCATCATTGCTACGTGAGGCGTGTAATCGGTAAATACCGACACGGCGGGTTTGTTTAGTGACCGGATGCTGACAGATAACCGAGGCGTAGGTAGCTATCTTTTCATCGGTAGGTGGCTTGACCGCAACATAAATAGAATTAAACGCCTGCTCTTGACGAGTAATCAACACTTTCTCCGCTCCATCTATAATAAAATAGCCACCCGCATCATTTCGGCATTCACCCATCTCCATCAAAAGGGATTTTGGGGCCTTGTAAGTGGCACAAAGTTTGGAACGTAGCAGAATAGGAATATGAAAGAGATTGAATTTCTCAAACTTGAGTTCGCGTACATTTTTAATGTATTCGCCACTATCGCTTTTTACGGTGAAAGTAAGACGAATAAGTATATCAGCACGGAATGTAGAGGCGTATGTTATATTACGAATACGGGCCTCATTGGGAAACATACGACGAACAGTTGTACCGGCGTCCAAAGTGACTACAGGCGCACCGACATCCAATACTAAACTTTCAGGAGTATCAACTACGCCACCGACGAAAATCTCCGTTTTATACTTATAGACACCTCTTTCAGCGTCAATAGGTTCTTTAAGTATCGTAATAGGGTTTTCCGCCAATATTAATTCGGGTAGTTCACGAAAGATAAAGGCCTCGTACGATTCCAGATGATGCGTTGTAAGAAATGTATTAGGATTCGCATCAAAATACTTTTGAAAAAGTGCCGGGGCACTATCGGCGAGCGATGGTGGAGCACTAGAACCTGGTGGCTGACAGATACCTGGTTGTTCGTTCATACCTCTCTGATTGTGTATAGACGTTTCCTTAGCCCAACGTCCGCTTTTTCGTATTGCGATCCCTGCTAAGCAAGGAAAACAAAACACTATAGATTTACGTTTAAAAAGACTGAGTCTTCTGGGTTCCAATAGCCATCTGTGTAGAGATAGAGGTCTGTGGTAAGCCAGAGAGAGCTGCGTTGGCAGCAGCAGCAGCAGATGTTGGGGGTGCCGCTGTACCAGATGAAACACCTACACCTGGTGCCACCAAGGGGTTGGGGCTGTATGGTGTATTACCGGCCATCAATGTAAAGGCAGTATTAATGGGTGTGATAACATCAGGGGAAATCTTCAAACCCTGTGATACATAATTCCAGGAGTGAGGCGCTGTCATATTCTCTGGATTAGGAGAACCTGGATAGTTGTTTGGCTGTGCTCCAGTCGCATCCGCATACACTGATTGGAGAGAGTTTGGATAAACAGTGGCAAAGAATGGACGACTCGCACCTTCAAGGTAATCACCGCCTCGCTGTCTGCGGTAGCTGCGACGGCTGCGGTGAGTGCGGCGACTGCGGCTTGCGAACGCAAGGCCACGACGGTTGGCACGACTATTCTTCTTACGATAATTACAGCGGCGAGTCTTACGACGAAGCTTTCTGTTCACCATTCTACTTTATGGCCGGAAGTTAATTCTTTGTAGTTCCTGTTCTTCTAACAAGAAAAGCAAAGTGTTATTTGGTTTTTAATGTCTGCTGGTTACACCGCCTGTTGGTGGTGGAGCACTTGACTGGTAAATCGCCGGACTGGTCTGTTTATTGAAATCGGCTGTAATATTACTAATCTGGTTCTGGGGAGAGATAGACATGCTTGTGCCCTTACTCTGGTAGTCCCAAGAACGCTCCTCTGGTGCGGGTGAGGCGGGGTACTTACCTGGTACTTCACCGCTGTACGCACTATAGGCCATCTGGAATGGGTTAGGATAGACCGTAGCGAACGCAGGTCGGCTTATAGGGTCCAAACTGGGCGCTGGACTACCAGTAACATTTATAAAAGCACTATTCACATAGTTACCTAAATCGCTAAAGATATCACCACCACGCTGTGCTCGGCGTCCCTTGCGCATAGTACCACGTGCTTTACGACCACGCCCACGCCCTTTTCTGTTGCGGTTAGTGCGACCACGACGACCACCTACCTGATTAGAACCCATATTCGCAGGTACAGTTGGCCAATACTCATTTTTATTACCGCAACTAAATGTCAGGGCGTTCTGGAAGTATACGTCCAAATCCCTGATAGAACCTGGGTCGGTATCAACTTCAACTGGAAAGCGACCATAGACACTTACATCCGCACCGGGTGTCATTACATAACTCAATGGTGCGACACCACCACGCTGTTTGAGAGTACGACGACGAGACTTACTACCACGCGTATGTTTAGAACGCATTTCCCTATAATGTACTACGAAACTCTTGGCGGATCTTTCCGTTAATTCTGTGCCAAAAAGGGAATGCCACTTCTTCTGTAGCGCCTTGGTATCACCGGTTTTTCTCGCAAATTTATCAAATGCCTCTAGTTTATGTTTTACCTCTGCAATAGAATGTACCATGATAAAACAAGAGTCTCTTGATTTATAACGATATTATTTACTGACTATTTACATATCCAATGTACCAGTACGCATCAAACTCTTAATCCGGGAAGCAGCGTTCTTAGCAACACTGGTGAGTCCGCCACCGATGGTTGGTAGAGTAGGCATTGCTGGAGCGGGGCCAACGATAGATGAGTTGTGCTGGCTGAAATAGTAGAATCCAACGAGTCCAAAAACGACCATGAGGAAGGCGATGGCCGAAGCAGAGTTGCGGAGAGTATATTTGAGTGTGCTTCGTTCGTATTCATCAACACCGAATTCGCTGCGGTTAATCATGGCACCGATGAATAACATAATACAGCAGGCAATCAAAAAGGTTGGTGGGGCAAGTGTAGGAAATACTACAGCAGAAACAATGACGGCTACAATACATAAGACAACTCCGCCCAACTGGAGTGCGCGTAGGTTCAAAGATTTCATTCTGTTATTCCATTAGATTTTCTCTATGAGGTCTACGTGTGTTAAGAGAGTTTTCTTACAGCAATAGCGTGTCAGTTGTAATTTATCAAACACAACAGATTCAGGAGTCTTTTCAATCTTCTTACCGTCAAAACAGGTTGGCTCAGCATATCCTGGACCTTTCATCTCACGTAGATTTTTCTGGTAAAAGTTCCATTTATCCGCAAGTAGCTTACCACAATTCATACATCGTACAGGAATTAGCATGTTAGTTAAATACCTCTAAATATCCCGGGTATATTACGAATCACCTATCAAATTTTTACCGTTTTTGCGTTTAAATCGTGATAACCTAATCGTCGTACAGGACATAAAGAGTTATGTCCTCAGTCATCAACCAGCGCGGACTCAACTACAGCATCGGTAACGGTCTCCGTGCCGAATTCGGGCGTGTAAATGCCCAGATGGCGCTCCTTGAAGAGCGTCTCAAGATTTTAGAAACCAAGGCAGCTATTCAGGGACCTCCTGGACCTCAGGGTCCTGCTGGACCCCAGGGTCCTGCTGGCCCAGTCGGTCCTCAGGGACCACAGGGACCCGCTGGTGCTCCTGCTCCTGCTAGTTCGTAATCAAACGTATTCCTTCCGTAGTATCTTTCCATCCTGTAATTTCTAACAATCCGGAATGATGCTTTTGATGACAGTTTTCGCATAATACCACTAAGTTTTCCTTAGTATTCTTATGCTTCCCTGGGGCGATGCGACCGTTGGCGTCGGCTACTGCCTGTGGTACAATATGATGTACTTCTAATCGCACACCGGCATGTGTATCGGTGGCACATACAACACAACTGCTCACAATCACCTCGGGGTTGTAACGGCTGGCGTGGGCTTTGCCGTCCGCTGTGAATAATCGTTTTCTCAGGGCAGTCGCTTCGGCGAGGAATTCGGGATCCATATCCAAACCACGACAGACCTCCAGGCCGTACATCGGCGAGCCCGCCCCCTCACGAAGGGCTCGGTCGTAAATGAGGGCACCGGTCTTTGGATCCAACCCAACCGATAAATGGAATGACCGAATTTTTGGATTGTTGGCAATTTCTGGGATTTCTGACAATTCATGTAAATGAGTGGCAAAGAGAAAATGGGCTCGGCGCTTCACAAGAGTTTGGATGCCGGCGGCTACAATCGCCGTGGCCGATGCCGTCTCCGTCCCCGCACACAATTCGTCGCCGATGATCAGAATTCTGGCGGCGGCTGACCTCAAGATACTGCGAAATTCCGTCATTTCCACGACGAACGATGACATTCCCGCCCATAGATTATCGTTGCCGAGAATACGTGTATATAATCCGGTGTACGGAATGAGTTTCATAGCGGTGGCGGGTACTGGACAACCGATTTGTGCCATAAGGATGGCGAGACCGACCGCCTTGCCCAGCGACGATTTACCGGCGGCGTTCACTCCGTACAAAAGGATGCCGTTGGGGGTTGTCGCTGTTTGGCCCGTCTCGGCCTCATCGGCAAAAAGTCCAAATGCCAGCGAATGAGGAATGTAGGGGGTGGCAGTTCGTACTCGTTCAATGATTGGGTGGCGAAGGTCGGTGACCGTGAATCCGGCGGCCGTTTCGTCCCCATCGGCTGGCTCAAAATACTCAGGGCGGACATATCCGTATTCATCCGCTAAAATGGAGAAGGCACATTCGCAATCAAATTGACTGACCCAACCGATTAAGTTTTCAAAAATATCTGCTGCCGCCGCCGTCTGTGTCCAAACCCTCCAATGCTCTCGCCACTCCTCGGTTGCCAAGGCGCTCCATTCGGCACGAAGTGGCAAAGCGGACGCATTAATTTCGCTCAGTCTCGTATTTTTGAGAATAATTGCTGCGGTGTTCGTGGTTCGTTTAACAAATTCAAATCCGCAACCTTTCTTTGTCCCTTTGAAGAATCCTGCGAGCGACGAGGCACGCCGAGAAGTTGTTGTAAACAAAAATGGGGCTTCCTCCTTAATCGCCCAATTGATGACATCGGTCTCTTTGAGCAATTCTTCCCAAGATTGTTTGATGTCCAGCGCCTCCTTTTCCAACGCCGACCATTTATCTTCCAAGAGGTCTAGGGTCGGCTTGACCCCACGGACCCAGGGATGAAATGAGCCGATCGCAGGAATTGTTGAACTTCCACTTTCGCTGGTCTGCGCCAAACTTTCACGAATTCGTTCGGCACTCCAGGTCGCCAAAGTTTGGTTGATGTGAGCCAGAACAGGGGCGTACACTTCGTTGTCTAAACCACAAGGTGTGCCCACGGTCATCGCCAGCAAATCTCGGCAGTGCTCATACGTTGTTAGAAGGCAAAGGAGGTCTTGGCCTGTTCCCTTGCCCAGGGCGAATCGTCGGTACAAACGGGGTAAATCGTACATTCCTTTCAAATGCCCCAGGTACGCCGATTTATCTTTGAGTGCCCTCAGGACTTCAATTCGTTCTTGGCGTTCGTTGAGTTCATCTACATCCGCAATCGGTGTCAGGCATCGTTCGCGTAAAAAGCGGCGACCCATGGCCGTGGTTGCCCGTTGAAGCCAGTGAAGGAGCGATTCGTGCGCTCGCGCCGAATTGGGAGAAATCATCGCCAGTTGTTCAAGTGCCGCATTTCCTAAAATGAGATAATCGGCTGCTTCCCAGATTGTATGAGTGCTCAGCCGTTGTAAGAACGAGGCGTTGTGGTCACGGATGAACGAAAGGAGATGAAAGAGGGAGCGACGAACGTGAGGATGGCGGGTGAGGTCCAAACATTCTTCAACCGAAAGGGAGGTCGTAGGTTGGTAGAGATCTTTGAAAAACTGGATTCGCAATCTATCCGCCGCCACCCCAGATTCCGCTTTCGGGTCCAAGGTTCGAACGTGGAGAGGCGGACGAGGATGACGACCCCCAAGACCCAAGATTTGGCTGAAAACGGCCGTTTCTGGAATTGGTTGGTCCGGTCCACCGCACCACCAAACGACCGCCTCCGCCGGTGGATACATGGACAAAAAAGGTTGAATCGCATCGCAGACGGCACGGTCATCAATGAGTGTCAAATGCGCTTCGGTACTCACGGCATTTCCAGTATTTATATTAAACGCCGAAATCGCTACGTACCAACGCTGTTGTTCCCGTGCCGCAACATCTTTCGGTGTATATTTGTACGGTTCAATGTACATGCCGATCATGGACTGCTCTTCGGCACGGACCGACAAACCGCCCTCCGCTTCAAAGTAGGTGCCTGGGCTACTAACACGTTCAACGTCACGACCAACTACCTTATCCGTTCCATCTTTCGTCTGGGTGACAACCACGACCGAATAGCCGGCCTGGACCAACATCCGTTCGTATTTATCTATCGCCGATTCTGGAAAACCCCAAAAAAGTTTTTGCCGACCAGGATCTCCTGTCGGTTTTGGATCAGGCGAACATCCGCAAATCTCAACGAGTTCACGCATGTTCGTATTTGTACGACCCGTGGCGACGGTCAAACTATCGTACATTTCAAAAAATCGGCCGACCTGGAGAAGAACGGCAGTGTTCGGTCCGTATTTGGCAACACCCTCGTTATAATGTCTAAGGTAAAGTGCTTCCATTGATTCGCTGTTTGGGGCGATGCCCTTTTTAGATTTAGTTCCCTTCGCCGGCATTCACTTGTTTTGTGATGGGTTCTTATATTAATATGACGAAATGGCTTTAAATTCTGGACCGAGGTCAGGCCCGAAACACATGAGGCAGGTGGCGACGGGTATATTTGAGCAAACCACGGTCCTTCTTTGACCCGTTGTAAAATGCGTGATACGAGGCGATGGAGTCCCCGCGATGAAATTCAAGCGGCATTGCCGGCGGCGGATCACGAACCCATTTCGTTTTTGTTAGCAACCCAGGCGGTGGATTCGCTTCCAACCATTCAAGGTGAACGAGGGAGGCGTGGGGTCGTTTCGGCGAAAATCGGTGACCGTGCTCCATCACCAACTCTTTGGCGAGCGCCAAAAGCCACCAGTAATGGGGCAAACTTTCACGGACCCAGAGGGCCGAAGGATGATTTTTAGAATGGGTCTTGTATCCACGGATGCCTGTGGACGAACAAATAGGTGCGTTGGCCAAAATATTCGCCGTACCACCATTTTCGTGATTAGCAGTATAAAGAAGTTGAGTATATTCAAGAATCATTTTTACAACGTGTTTGTCGCAGTGCCAACGGGCACATTGATGGATTCGGCGACTAAGAAAGAAGATATTCATTGGTGAGCCGGCAACTGAGACCCGTTTATATCGCCACACGGTTCTCAATTTTTTCCGCAAGCGGGGCTTAATAGTATTAAAAAAAAGGGTCAGGGTCCTCCCTTGGGGTCTTTTTAAAATATAATAGAATTATTCTGTCTTAATAATTTTATTATAGGAAAGGTACTGTAAATTTTTTACCCACCGGCCGGCTTAGTCCGCATTATGGAGGAGCATGTAATCTTTCAACATTGAGCGCATCATCGGTTCAGGAGTTTTGCTACTACCCGGCTTTAAGACCCCCTTGCGTAATAACATACGTCTCACCTGTGTGATTGGCAGTGCGTCCACCTTCTCGCGAATTCTGCGAGCAGTAGCACGTGATCCAGAGCGAACGGTAATGTTGATTTTGCGTTCCCGGAATCGGCGTGTTTTCGCAATCGGTGCGTTTGAAACAGCTTGCTTAGGGGGAGTAGATATGACGAGGCGTTCTTTTTTACGCGTGGCAATTGCGGGAGAACCACCACTTTTGCGCTTGGTGGGCAGAATTCGGGGCGCTCCAGGGGTAGAGGCCGCTGTGTATAGGGAATTTTTCTTTCCGCCCAATTTTACAGTAGGATTCCCACTATAAACCGGTGCTCCGCCCTTCATTGGGGGTCCTACGTTGAGGCCCACGTCGGTGGCTGTTGGTCCGTATGCGGGAGTGACCTGTTTTTCAACATTTGGTACTGTATTATCGTCATAAGATAATAAAAAGTCCTGGCCACGGCTGTCTACAGCGGGGGCCGCAGGGGGTACAGGGGCCGGTGCCAGTCGTCCTTCAATAGGCTGGGTTGCGGACATTTCGGCCTCGGTCCCCTTGACATCGGCGGGTGCTATGGCGCCGCCCTTTGTTCGTCTCTTTCTCGTCGTAGTCCGGGCAAGTTTCTTTTCGTCTAACGGCATCAAACTCACTTTCACCTCTTTAACATCGGACATAGCCAGTTTAGCAGACTCTAAATATGACTTAGATATTATACCTCTATTTTTGTGGTCGGCCCGAGTTATTTAAAGATTTGAGAAATTTGATTAACACCTCGGCACTCTCCACGGATCACAACTCGCACAATGGAGAACGCCTGGAAACGAATTCTTGACCTCTATTTCGCCCAACATGACAATCGGCAGATAATTTACCACCAAATCGCCTCGTTCAATCATTTTATGGATTTTGATGTTGTGGATACCATCTTACGTTCGTGCCCCATCCGTGTGGTGGGCTCGCCCGATTTGACGCTCACGGGTACGACCCGTGCGGCGGCTGGAACGGCGGGCACGGCGATTCGTGTAACCGTTGA
>Ga0208379_1000956_pt1 | contig 11797 bp, 22 predicted proteins | sample CryBogCBE02Aug07_FD_184559 | JGI IMG/M metagenome (GOLD analysis project Ga0208379, IMG submission 184559) | Freshwater microbial communities from Crystal Bog, Wisconsin, USA - CBE02Aug07 (SPAdes) | ecosystem: Environmental > Aquatic > Freshwater > Lake | place: Crystal Bog, Wisconsin, USA... | reverse complement strand
ATCCTTAGTAGATCAAACCGTGACATATATACACCACGGGGTACATGTCCATGACTGCGACCGTCGACTTTGATTTTCTCATCAAGGCTAGCCCCACTGTTTAATACTGTGATAGCGGTAAACAATTTTGTAATGCTGGCAATAGGGCGTTGTTCCATCCTATTATTGTCAACAATATATCCAGCCTGTGAATAGTCGTAGAGAGCATAAGCATCTGCAGATGCGTAGATAGGCGAGATTAGTAATAGTAGTGATAAAATTATTTTGTTCATATACTTTATTTACAGGTTTACCAATCTGTATTTAGAGTAGGGATAATGCTCCTGTAGCCACTCCAACAGGCCCGGTTCATAGGGCAGTTGGATGCTGTTGGTTGATTCTGTTATGTACATATTATGATCCCCAGGTTAGTATTAGTTGTGTATATAATTTTTCTTGCACATCAAAAGTATCTAATACCTTGTAATGGCTAGCAGTTCTGTGTTCATGCCACAGCTTATTGTTTTGTTCTTTAATCCATTTAGTCACTCTCGGTGTTACCTGTACAGTATACCACATTTCAGTATCAACCATAATTTCATCTATTTTTTCAAACTGGCCTAGGATAACGGCCTTATCGGGAGGCATCACACCTTTATAGGGTCGGCGTCCTGTTATCTGTATTAATCCTTGACCTTTGAACATTTCATTCCCAGACTAAATTTAATAAAGTTCGATATTGGTCATAGGCTTTTTGTACCGTAGGATTTTTAATCCTGACCCTTTCTTCCATTCTCAGTGTAGCCACGATATCAGCTTCATGTTTGTGGTCGCGATCAATTTGTTCGTAATGCGTCAACAGTTGTTCCATTTCCACTAATCGATCTTTTGGTACAACGATATCTACACATTCTACTTCTTCAATATTGAGATCTTGATATAGTGCTTGGTCACTTATATTGGTCATCCAGGGATCAAATCTACTATGGGGACGATTTAATCTTCGCAGACGCCGATTACTGGGCCTGACCTGCATTTCAAATCTTCGATAAAAATCTGTTGACATTTTTTAACTCCATTTCAAAGAAAACATTGTAGCATCTCGGCCACGGGCAAAGTAAAAGGTTGTGTCACGAAAATTCATATTCCAAAACCAAGGCCTATCGTTATCAACTGTGTCTCTGCTGACAGCTTCTGGGCCAATGTTTTTACAACACCAATCTACCATCCTGGAGATTTCCAGACTTGTTATATGTACTTCAGCCTCAATCACGAACTCCACCGTAGTAAGAACATTATATAATCTTTTTCGTCTCTAAACTCAAACACACCCTCACCCATAAAACGCCAGCCATCTATTGCGCGATCGCCTAGATGTTTCCTACACCAATCTATACAAGGTCGCCATCCTTGATAACGATGTCCGTTGACAGGGTCAGATTCAACGATAGGTGCCGTTATACTGGCCACATGCCAACCTGATAGATTATTGATCATGATCCCCACCTTAGCAAAAAATAAGTGTGATCTCTAGGCTCTCGAAAATATAATGTGTTACTAGTAGCAAACCATCTACGACCTGCTGGACCATAATGTTCTACTAACTCTACCAACATTCTAGTTGAAATACGGTTTAGTTCTACACCATGATATACATAATCAATTTCTGTCACTTTGCAGGTACTCCGAATATTTCAACAAAAACATTGTGCGTTTGGGTTCGTCATAAAAGTCAAGGCAAATAACATACTCGTTAATATTCTCTCTATAGAACTTGCGATCCTTTTCTGTTTCATGCCAAATGTTATCGCTATGATCATAATCATCTAACTCTTGGGCTGTTCTAGGTCTATAACCCAAATGCTCGCGTACAGTGAATCCTAAAACTTCTTTCATCTTCCATCGAACCATTGTAACACTTTTCGGATGATCTTGATCCAGCTTTTTTCTGAGTTTATCCCAGTTTTTCGAAAATAACTTAACAGGCTTGCTCATCTTGTACTATCCGTCCATTGTGTTCTATACTAAACATCATTGCATCCTTTTCACTGTTAAAGATAAACTCCATGTAATTTACATTGACACGTGTGTTAAATCTATCTCCAGGCAAACCAAACATCTCAATAGCACGAGCACATACTTCATTCCAATATGGTTCGGTAGCAGTTTCACGCACCCAATTGATTCTAACTGTGGTTGTCATTTGTTTTCTCATCAACCGAGGCCATAACAATTTCAGCTCTTTCAAATGCTTGCTTTTTGTTTCCTATGTTTAATGGGTATTCTTTACCCTTATAGGTCAGCACATATGTCATTAATTTCATATCAAATTCTAATCTATAATTGTTCATTTTTATACCTCAAATGTAAAGTTAGGATCAAATCCATTATCTGCTTCCCAAGGAAGATATCCTCTAGGGTTAGAAAGTATACGAGTATCTCCTATCATGTAATCCACAGGATCGTGCATATGTCCATGTACCCATGCTTTGATAGTTGGATTATCTAATATGAGCTCGCTTAACTCACTGGCATAGCCACCGTTCGTAGTAGTTTCATTCTTGTATTTTTCGTTCACACTCATAAAACTAGGTGCGTGGTGAGTTATGACCACAACTGGTTTGTCCTTATTAGCCTGCAATACAGTCTTAAAATATTCAAGACTCTGACGATGCAAATTTAATACAGCCTCTGGAGTAAGTTTATGATATAGATTCTTTTCAGGATAGAAGTTTTGAATTACTCGAAAGTCATTCATGAAATTTTTAATCGTAAACATAGTCACTGGATCGCCTCGGTTAAGGTCAGTCCAAAGAGTAGCACCTAAAAATAACACTCCATTGTACTCAACTACTTCATTTTCCAATAAGGTTGTATTACTAGGAAGCAATGCCCGGATGTCATTATGAGTCTTATGTAACCTATGATGATAGTGTTCGTGATTACCTGCTACATAAAACACACGGTCATATTTGGCAAGTTCATTAAAGAATGTCGGATCATTCTTTAATGTTCTATACTCTGCAATATCGCCAGCAAGAATCAACACTTCGCCACCGGGCAATGTCTGCGGTGCCATTTCTAAGTGTAGATCGCTAACTAAATTAATTCTCATTCTGTGCCCCATTTTAATAAAAACCACGAATACTCTGCATCTGTGGCAAAGTATATTCTTGTATACCACTGTGTAGAAGCCCAACACCAAGCAGGATTTGGAATATCTAATTTTGTGTATTTTTCTAATTCACAACTTGGACCCCAAGTCTCCCAACACCAAATTCTAATGTCTTGAAACTTTTGGATTTCGACTCTGGCAAATTCACTGCAATACTTAAAAGCATTGTAACCGGCAAACCTGCGATCTAATTTATGTGACTTCATATACTTATATTATACAGTCTGTTGGTAAATTTGTCAAGGGGAATTTTTTACCATTAAATAACATTACTATGAATAAAATTAAAAAAGCACTTTGGTTTACAGCAGGTATTATATTTTTGGGCATTGCTTATTTGGGCACATTTGTCCCTGGATTACCTTGGTCAACTCCGGCACTGTTGGCTACATGGTGTTTCAGCAAGAGTTCGGAAAAATTCCATAACTATATGCTCAATCATAAGTTATTTGGTCCAGTTATCCGTAACTGGGGTGAAGGTCGTGTGTTTCCGAAATATGCCAAACTAGCCATGTTCCTAAGCATGGACGGCAGCCTTGTCATCATGTGGTTTACTACACACAATGTCAAGGCTATTATTGGAATGAGCATATTCTTTGCTCTGATTCTAATTTGGGCTAGTCGCTATCCTGGTAGTAGAGAAGAATCAGATCGCCGTAAAGAAGCTGGTGAAAAACTAGGTTGGTTCAAATAATTACTTAGGCCTAATTTTCATTTTACTGTAAATGTTTTGAACACCAACTGCCTGTCGGATAGCATCTTGTAAAGCATCATGTTTCCCACCTTTGGGCATGTCTGGATCAAATCCTAAATCAAACAGTGTGCGAGTATCACGCAATTGCCAATAATTCCAGGGCACAGGTCGTCCAAGCTGGCGATAGAGATTTTCAATGATTACCAAATCAAATGTAGCACCATGTGACCAATAAGCATCACATCCCCAGGCAAACTTATGAAATGTATTAATAGCTTCAGTTAATGGAATACGATTATCTGGGCTAAACGCTTCTTCCATAATCTCTGGATCTTGTTTGCTCCACCACTCAATGGTGTTTGGATCTACTTCTCGGCCTAGCGCATCTTGATCATCAATGTTAATACGGAAATAAATTTTATCTCCATAACCATTCCCCCAAGGATTAAAATGCACTGCGCCTAAACTCAGTACCACAGCATTTGGAGAGACTGCCATGGTCTCCATATCCACCATTAAGTGTTTTGGCATTGGATTCTTTCTAGTAAAATAATTTATCTGCAATATCGCCGATCACAGTTGGCCTAAAGCGTACTGGATTCAATGCACCTTTGTCTAATCTTTTTTGTTCAATTTTGTTACCAACTGGTGCTCGATTATATTGATTGATATGTCTTAGAATTAACTCTTGTTCTACATCTCTAGTTTCCTTGTGTGGATCGTATATATTTTGACAAGGTGCATTTCTCATATCCCATACTCTTACTGCAATGTCGTCTTTAGTTAGACGTGGACGTTGCCGGGATATGTCTAAAAAATCCCTACCTGCTGAAGTACTACTAGGCAAAGTAGGCCAACCTGGCACTTGCCAAATTTGTCTATATATACGTTCACCGTCTGCTTCATCAGCAGATTCTCCGTATTTCAAAGTTTCATGTAAAGTAAAAATTTCATATGCAATTCTATCATAGCCTTTTAAGCGATGTTTAATGTCAATTGCTTCATACAAATCTTTACCTAAGATTGTAACAACTGGGAAGTCTTCTGGTTTTACCATAATAGTCTTTCTGTTAAAATTATATTATATAGGAATTAAGAAACTTTATCAAGTTTATAATATTCCAACAATTCTTTAAGGTTATCTACTGTCAATGGTAAAAATCTTTTAGGAACTTTCACAACCTTAAATTTATAACCATTGATAATTTCATCAATTTTAGATTCAATTATTGTGTGAGTTTGACTTACCCATTCAGAGTTACCTCTTCCATCTCTCTCAATATCCCAATTAAATTCTTGTTTGGCTGCTTTTTCTAAATTACCAATTACTCTTGCGGGACCAATATAGACTACATCGAAGCAAGCCACATGACTGTTACGGCTGTAACTGTTTTGATATACACCTAATCTGACATCAGGATTACCTGTAATGCCTAGTTTACTATCTAAGGAACCCATGGGGTCTTTGAAGATGTAAAATAATTTTTGCCCTTTCATATTAAACCTTCCACTGAATAGTCGGTGCAGGTAGCATAACTTTACCGCCTGATTGTCTGTAGAAATTAATGATACCGTTAAGCACACGGAATTTGTCATGTTGAGGTTGCTCACCGACTGTGGCATTGGTGTTTACTGCATTCCAGTAACTTTCCTTGATACCTTCTTGAACTTCCTCAGCATCGCCAAAATGTGCAATTAACATTTTGGCCAACTCAGTATCAAAACTAGCAGGCAATCTAAAACCTTGAACACTTGCCCAAGCATACAAATATGCCATTGGACGATACAGTTCTAAGACTAAATGTCCTTTTGTCCAATTATTACGTTGAAATGCTATTGCACGGCTCCAAAATGCACCATTAGATGGACCTGTGTTACCTTCTAAGTCAAAGCACTCAATACCAGATTTGATCTGAGTCCATGCACCGTCTCTGTCTGCATGGCGTCGTGGCATACAGCCGTACTGTGAAAGGATATTGTTCATTGCTACAAATTTAGGATCACGTGTTTCCAAGCCAATCATGAAGTCATCATACGGTGAGATTGGACGTTTGTTCAGTCCGTTGATTCGGCGCATGTTAGTACCAGCGATATAGCAACCAAATTTGATGCGTTCGTCATCTGTGTCGCCAAACCCTGCATTTTCAATTTCGGCAGTTGTAAATTGATCTAAATCAATAATCCATGCTTGGAACTTAGTATAGCCACGCAAACGGCATACTTGGATGGTATGATGTCCATCCCATACACAATATACAGTCTTGCCACTTAGTGTGATCTTGATAATACAAGGTACAATGACTGCACTTTCGTCAAAATCATTATAGATCTTTTCTATGTGATTAGGTGCAACATCGCGTTGGAAGATTGTCCAAAGATACAGATCTTTCCAATCAATATAATCAAAGTATTCTTTTGGACGATTACCGTTAGCATAGCCGAGATATGATCCGCCACTAGGATCATGTCCAAATGTAATGTTATGATACTGTGGACCTAACACAGTCACAATTGCCTGATGGATGTCTTCTACAGGAATTGGAAGGTCGTTATAGTTACGAGCCATTTCACGAAGGTCGATGCCATCGTCCTTCATATCAAACTCATGTTTGAATTTGTTCACAAACGAAATAATCGCTTGCTTCTTGTTGTAAGGCTTAGCCTTAGTTTTACGGACCTGCTTGGCCAATAGGGTCATAGTCGCCATTTTGATTTCCTTTTTGCCTACTTATTTTCAGCATTGTTAAGATCGTTTTCAACCATTTACTTCCGATCATACACTATTATAACAAGGAAATGTTAAGGGGTCAACCTAAAATAACTTTTTTGGCAAACTTTGATCGCGTAATTTCTTCAACCAACGAGCCCTTGCGGCTCCTTTTTTACGCTTACGTTCGGTAGTGGGTTTTTCAAAGAACATGTTGGCTTTAACATCTTCTAAAAGACCAGAATCGTCAACACGTTGTTTGAATTTACGCATTGCGGTATTAAATGGCATATCGCCAATTACTATCTTTACTCCACGGCCTCGATTATTTCTGCTCATTCTTTACTTTTTTATCAAAAATTAGTACCGCTGGTTTTCCATCCACGGTGTCTTTATTTACAACAATTTTAGATAAACCACGTTCTACAAGATTGATAGCATCAAATTGATATGGTAATAGCGTTTTTTCTATTATATTTTTCAATCCTCTAGCATTAGTTTTGAGTTCTTTGGCTTTTTCAGCTATATAAGTCAACGCTTCGTTCTCAAATTGGAGATTGATGCCATCTAATTCAAATATATATTGATATTGTTTAATAATACTGTTTTTTGGTTCTAACAATACACGTACAAGGCTTTCTACAGATAATTCATCAACATTAGTGATTAATCCAAATCGTCCTATAAATTCTGGAATAAATCCAAATTGGATAATATCTTTAGGTGTAACATGCTGGTAAAATTCCATGTCTTTTTTCTTGTCTACTAACTTAGCACTGAATCCGATAGTGTTGCTACTCATGCGTTTTTGTACAATTTTATCTAATCCAACAAATGCACCACCACAAATGAATAATATGCCGCTGGTATCGATTTCTTGCATTTCACTACCGGGATGTTTACGTTTGCCAGTATAGGGCACTCGCATAATGCTACCTTCAATCATTTTGAGCAGAGCTTGTTGTACACCTTCTCCACTGACATCTCGGCTGATACTGGCACTTTCACCTTTACGAGCAATCTTGTCAATTTCATCAATGTATACAATGCCCTTAGATGCTTTTTCTATGTCCCCTTCGGATTCATTGATTAAACGTAGTAGTATGCTTTCGACATCATCTCCGACGTATCCAGCTTCAGTGATACTGGTTGCATCACAGATAACAAACGGAAGATCCAAATACTCTGCAATCTTACGTGCTATCATAGTCTTTCCAGAACCTGTTGGACCCAGTAACAATACATTGGTCTTTTCAAGTTTGATATCTTTATTAGGATTATAAATGCGTTTGAAATGTTGGCTAACTGCAACACTCATAACTATCTTAGCATCTTCTTGTCCAATTACATATTCATCTAAGAAATCTTTGATGACAGCTGGATTAAGTACCTGTTTGTCAGTAGGAAAATTTTTAACTTTTTCATCTACTAATATCCCTACACAAAGGTCGATACAATCATTACATATTGCGGCGTGATCCCCGACAATTAACTTCTCTACATCTTCTTTATTTTTTCCACAAAAGTCACAACTGTGATTGGTTTGTTGTTTTGGCACCTAGTATACTCTCTAAAAATTCTTCTACTCGGTTTACTCTATTTCCATTGATATGACTATAAACTGCTGATAAGTTTGTATCTGTAGTTTTATAATATGTATCACTTTTACCTAGAGCATAACCGCTTAGAGCCTGTGTAATATAATTTACACAATCTATATTAATATACTTATACTCACAACGGTTCAAGGCATACAAAAACCAAGATACATTTACTTCGCCACTATACACATAAAAATTCATATTGTTAACAAAATCTGATTCAGCTAGCCAACGGCTGATTATTTCTTGTTCTTGATCTGATATATGTGCAAATAGCACACTGGTGTTTGAATTTTCGTAGAAGTCTGGGGGAGTTATAAGTGTTATTTTGCCCGACATCTTAATCCTTTTTGTCTTTAATAGACTGTAAATATTCTTTTGGAGTTATCGGGGTAGTACCTGTGGTGGAAGTTGACCAAAGATTACTTTGTGCCTGCTCTTCATTTTGAACATAATCATCAGGGATTGGAATTATGATACTTTGACTAGGAAACACTCTTACCTTGGCCCTAGCTTCTTCATTTTTTGGAATAGGCATTGGAGATTTAGCAACAACTGGTTCTTCAGGTATTAATTGTACATCAAAGGGATGTCCATCTTCTTCGTGTATCTCTTCTCCAAAAGTATACTCTGGGAATAATGTACTTGATGTTGTAACAGTACCTGTAGGTTTCTGTGCTTCTTCTTGTAAATGCTCAAGATATTCTTTGGATATAGGCCCATTGTCCTGTGGATATGCCGCAGTTAATGATTTCGCTACTTCATCAAAATGGTTTTCAATACTACTCTTACCTAAATCATGATGCTCACTGGTTGAATGGATTGGGTCTAATTCTGTTTCACGCTCTCGAAACTTTTGGAAACTAACCTGACTAGCCAATAGCAGTATGACCGCAAGTGGATCAAAGACAATAACAATGAGGATAATAATCCAAGTGACCGCTCGTTCGAGAATCGACGAGTCTGGATTGGCGCCGTATATAAACGCCGCTATATATTTGACAGGTCCTACCTCTGCTTCGACCTTACGTACCTCTGCCGCGATAGGCGCTCTTTCATCGTTAAGGGCGGAAATTCTTTTCTGCGATTCTGTAATTTCTTGGCTAAGGCGGCTACGATCTTTCTGCTGGGCTTTGCGGATAGCAACTGCCTTGTCCGCACCTTTTTCATCTTGTGAGCGTGCCATAACTTGATCCACTGCTTCATCAAGTTGTTTGAGACTTTTACGATCGGCATCTATATTTTCCTTCTCTATTTTAATTTTTTCATCGTAGATGGCAATTTTACTTGTTACATCTCCACTCACAAGATTTTGATCATTGTGAGCTTTACTTAAAAAGCCAAAGATACCCATGCTGGTAATAAACATCAATAACGCAACAGCGATTAACAAATATGTTTTAATTGTCCAATGAGCAATTTTCCAATTTTGTTTCAACCAAACAGTAGCAATGAGTTTACTAATCTCTAGGCTGACACCCATAATTATAATAGGAATAACTGCGGCAGAAAATATTGCAGTAAGACCTGCTACCGAATAATATACTGCTACGGCAGAAACTGATAAGCCGCTGAATAATGCCAGATAGGCAATTATTTTTTCACTTAATGGTGTTGATGTATTCATAAAAATATTTATAGATGGTTATCTGCGCATAGTAGAAATTGCAACAGCTTCTTCGTCACTAAAAATTGGAACAGCATTGGACTTATGCATCGTACCAATGCCGATAATTTTGGTCCCTGAATATTTCGGAATTTGTTTACTAGACACAGGTCCCAAATGACCAGAGTCTCGACTTTTGATATGATTAGTATTACCTCTGCCAGGTGGAGCACTAAGAGTATATGACAATGTTTCACTGGTCATGGCACGTTGACGTTTTTTAGTTTCAGCATCTACTCCCCAACGCTTTTGTAACTCACGCCATTCGCGATCTAATTGTTCAGCTTTGCGTTTGGCTTCGGCAGATGCAAATTTTACTTTGCCTTTCTTTTTGCCTGTAGTAGAATACATTGGAGGTAATAGATGCATAGTCATACGATTTAATCCCAGTACAAAATGATAAGTGAATAGACAATAGCCCAACCGAGGTGGCCTAACATTAACAATATTAATACGCCAATCCAGGGCATACTATTAAGCCTGCACCAAATCTTGCGTATGCACAACAACATTATTTTGAATCAAGAGTTGTGTCTTTTTTGGCAGTCCTGTAAAACGTAGAATAGTACCATCAGGCGCAATTTTGAAACTACCTGCTACTACCCAAATTTTATTATAGTCTGCAAAGACGGCATTTTCTAAATTTATAAGTTTACGCACCACACCATTAAGTGTACCGTCTGTTGAATATTTGCCGATATTCCAAAGATAGGTTGCTTTGTTGCCTTGCCAGGTTTGAGAGTCACCTGTAGTTTGTTTGCAATAGTGTTGTAATGAGTTGATGGTATTATCTGCTGTTGACATAGATCCTCCTGTGTGTGTGTCTATACACTATTATACGGTAAATCCAGGAAGAAATCAACCTCTTAAAGATCTTATTTTCGCCAATCGCAATGCTTCAAATAACTTGAGGTACATCCATCCGATGTCGAACTCAAACCATCGTCTACTGAGTTTTGGATTACCGGGGGAAGTATGGTGATTGTTGTGAAGCTCCTCGCCACCCACAAGAATACCCAAAGGTAACAAATTATAACTATGATCACGTGTTTGCTCATTTCTATATCCTATCCAATGTGCTAGACCGTTAATAACTCCTGCGGCCCAAAATGGAATCCAAATCATTTGAACTCCCCAAACTATAAATCCCCAAGGTCCAAATAATGCTAGATCAATTAATAACATTATACTTATGCCGGTAAAATTGTGTGGAGTATATAAGTTACGTTCAAGCCAATCGTCCGGAGTGCCTTTTCCATATTGATCTATCGTATCTTGATTTTTAGCGGCATCAGAGTACAAAAATGCTCCTCCGAACAATACACGCCAAATTCCATAGACATGGGGACTATGAGGATCACCCTCTTGATCTGAATATACATGATGACACCGATGTATTGCTACCCATTGACGAGTAATCATCCCTGTTGTTAGCCATAACCAAAAACGCATAAAATGACTAAGAATAGGATGAAAATCAATTCCTTTGTGGGCCTGTCCTCTATGTAGGAATAATGTAACGCAAACGATAGTTATATGTGTAACTATTAAAGTGTAAAGTAGTTCGATCATATAGTACTTATACGAAAAAAGGGCCATAAGGCCCTTTTATATAATAAAAGTGATAGTTACATCACTTCATAATCTTCTTTACCTACACCACATTCTGGGCAAGTGAAGTCTTCAGGAAGGTCTTCCCATACACCTTCTGTTTCTTCATTGTGGACATGGCCACAGACTACACATATATGTTCTGGTTTCATTATAGTGCCTCCAATACTTGTTGATATGCTTGTGCATGACGCTTTTCTACTTTAAGTAGAGCGGCAAAACGTTTTTCTGCTTTGGCCAATACTGCCTTAAATTGTTGAGCATGTAAATTGGATTCACGACCTTGCTCATTAAACTCTTTGACAGCTTCAATGTTTTGTTCAGCTTTGGCACGTTCCTCAAACCCTGGATACATTTCTGTATA
>Ga0208379_1000954_pt1 | contig 11807 bp, 5 predicted proteins | sample CryBogCBE02Aug07_FD_184559 | JGI IMG/M metagenome (GOLD analysis project Ga0208379, IMG submission 184559) | Freshwater microbial communities from Crystal Bog, Wisconsin, USA - CBE02Aug07 (SPAdes) | ecosystem: Environmental > Aquatic > Freshwater > Lake | place: Crystal Bog, Wisconsin, USA... | reverse complement strand
CGTCCGTTGCATGTGGGGAACCCGAGGTCGAGTCCCAGCACCGGGAGTAACTGAGGCTCCTCATCCCAGTCCTTCCACAGGGTCTTGCGGATAAATACTTTGTTCATCGGATTAGTTCCCCAAGGAGAGTGTGTTTCTCGGAGACGAGTTGTGCCCGTTGCTCCTCGATGGCTTTCATCATCCCGGAGAGAAACGCGTATTTCATGTACGCCTCGTGCCCGGCTTCGGTGAAGAATCGGCAACCGTCCGACTCCCAAAAATCTTCCCAGAGTTTTTCAGCGTCCATAATTATTCGGAGTAGACGATTGCGTGTTTTTCTTGGCAGTACTGACCCCAAGTGATTTCGCACTTGAGGAAACGCGCCACGTTGACGGCTTCCTGATAGGTGAATCCGTAGGTGTCGGTCGCCTCCCGGATGATGGCTAGCGCGTTGGGGCGCCTAGCGAGACGGCGAGCCTCTTCGAGGTTGCCGTTGATTAGGTTATCGATTGCTTTCATGTAGTTGGAGTTGTGTAAGGTGAACGGTTTAGGTTTGTCAATACTAATCGAGCCACTGATTTTTTGGCTCGGTCTTTGCTAGGTACAACGCATGAGCAACAACTGTTTCTGGATCATCCTCGAATCGGTAGGCAAAGCACTGCGGGCAGATAGGAGCCCGTTCGCGTATCACTGCCTCACAACCGCAGCAGACTTTGTAGTCCTGTGGCTTCTTGGCTATCAACTCGGCGATCTGCTGCCGTGTTGCCTTGTCGCCTCGGACAAATGCTTCGGTTGGCTCCGCGTCCGGGAAGCTAATCCCGAGGTGGTCTAGGAGTTGTTTGATCAAGCTGTCGTCTTCCATAAATAGGTAGGAGCCCCCATCCCCCCGGAGGGGGCTCCCGGTTTGTAGATTAAACGAGTACCGCGTCCTGCACGCTGTGGATGTACTTGTCGTGGCGCTCGGCGAGGAAGCCGCGCTGCGTGTCTTCCGCGAGATCCCAGAGGGCGCGGTTGACTGCGACGTTGCGACCGATGCTGGCGAGCCCGCGGGTGCGACGGCGACCACTCTGGATGCCCCCGCGGATGGCAGTTTCCTGCACCCGGTTGAAGGTCGTCCAGAGGTCGTTGGACTGATCCTCCCGGCGACGTATGGAGTCGAACTGGAGGGCGAGGTTAGCGAGCTTCTCGCGGTCGTGGAGGTTCGGGTAGCGGATTCCTGCAGCGACCGTGTTGAACTGCAACTGCTGAGCAGGTGTCAGTTCGATGCCGCGCCACACGTTGACCTGAGCGGTCAGGATGGGAGCGTTGAGGCGGAGCCTGTTGGCACCTTCCACGATCCGGTGCTGGATCGTCTCGATGTCACCGACGTGGCGGATCGAGATGCCCTCGAACGTGCTGCCGACCACAATGCCGTTGGCGCAGACGAAGCGGTAGATGCCAGCGAACAACTTGAAGGCGGATCCGCCGTCGTTGCTGTTGACCACAACGATCTGTGGGCGGAACTCACCGACCGACTGGTCACCTGCGAAGGACAGGGTGGCAGCGTGGCGAGCGTAGGGGACACGTGCCGGGAGGCGCGTCTTGGCGACCGAGGAGGTCTGGATCTCCCAGCCGTTCTCGGTGAGTGCGTTCACCGCGTCCGCTGTGCGGATCGGGGCGAACTTTTCGGTGGTGGTGTCGGTGTAGCGGGTTGCTGTGCCGAACTGGATGGGTGCGATGGTGTTGTTCATGGTGTGTTGGTGTTTGGTTGGGTTGGTGTTTACTGCGGATTAGAATTTGATGGTTTGACCGACTGCGGGGTGGCTGCGGATTGCCTCGTCGCAAATGTTGCGGACGCGTGCTTCGATGGTGTCCAGTGCTTCAGCCGACACCCGGGTAAATGGGTGGTGAGGGCGAATCGCCTTGGCGCGGTCGAGTAGGTACTTCTTAACGGTTGCTCGTGTGATGAGGTTGCTCATGGTAGTGGGTGTTGGGTTGGTGATTAAACTGTCAATGAGGCTTTTGCGGCTTTAAGCGTCTTGAAACGGGTTCCGTTGACAAAGTAGCGGGGATAAAATTCGGTGGAACAAATTTGGAGAATTGGAGTTCCGTTGATTACCGATACGAAGTAATGGTTTTCGTTAAAAGGCGCGGGGAGAACTTTTATGTAATTGAAAGAGGGGGCGTTCGATTTGCGGAATTTCATTGTAGTGGGTGTTGGGTTGGTTGTTACTGACTGGTGCTAGTAAACCAGATCCGGTTGGGTTGTGCAACAAAAACTTTCAATTATTTTTATACCCATCCGAGCCGCATAAATACAGGCTCCGCAGCCCGCGGCAAAATTAGAACGACCGACTAGACCAAAGCTCGCGGGCGTTTTCGACGTCAATTGTGGCACGTCCAATCCGGACGTTCACCGCGTTGTGTAACTCGACCGTCCAATCAAAAAACCTATCCCACTCCGGGGGATTTTCCACGAGGTATTCCTTCAAGTGTTTTTCGCACGGGCACCCGTCAAACGGAAGTGCTGCAAGCCAACCCTGAAACCAGACGTGTGAATTCTTGCTGCAGTGACGCAGTGCAAAGAGGTGCAGTTCTGCCCAGTACCTGCTGCCTTCTAATGTAATACGTGGACGTTCGAGCGAGAGGTTGCGCTCGACTTCGTCGGCGGACTTGCCGACCCAATCGTTGTGCTTCTCCCAATCCATTCCTAGCGCGGAGCACACGCGCATCTCAACCGCGGTAGCGACCGCGTGCTGATCGTGATAGGGGGCGTCGGTCGAGTCTCCCGGTTCTTCGAGTTCCGGGTGAGCGATGTCGAATGCTGTCACGTCTGCTTCCTTTATCCCGGCCTTGCGGCACTGCCACGCTTCGACCATCTCGTGCAGGGCAACGAGGAAGGCGCTATCGTCCTGACCTCCGTAGTCCGGGACGCTGACCTGCAGCGAGCCGTCCGGGAGCCAGATCCAATCACCGCATGTAGCGTAGCGAATTGCTACCGGGTCAACCGACTTGATTTCAATCCGCATCGTCGAACATGTTGAGCCCGAGTTCTTCGAGCTTCTCGCACTGCTTCTTGATATCGTCGATAGCGCCCATCTTGGCTTCGAGGTAGTATCCGGTGACCTGCTCGGCGTGCTCCACAGCTTGGTCGAGCGCCTCCTGCAGCGTGTCACCGAGACCGATTACGGCACCGCACTCAGGCAACCCACAGGCTTGTGGGATAGCGTAATACACACCGTCAATTTTGGTGGCGTTGCGAAGTTTTACGAAGTCGCGTAGTTCTTCCGGGAACGACACAGGTTGCCACCCCTTGTCCGCCCAACTGCTGTGCAGCATGATCTCAGCACCGTACTTGGCTACTGCCTCGGGCTCGATAACGATTCCGTTGGCGCCGTACCAGACGCACTCGGCGAGGTTCGAGTACTGCTCCTGATAAAGTTCATTGGGAGGCGACGGTGCACGCGCACATAAGTCAATCATGTACGGTTGCATATCTTGTCCTACACGCACTTCCGTGCTCATGAACCCGCGCCAGTTGTACGCGGCGAACACGGGTCTCATCCGTTCGTTGAAGCGGGTCACGACTTCGGGAATGTCTTTGTACGGTTTGTAGATCGAGGCAAATCCGACGTCCTTTATTTCAATTCCGCTTATGAGGTGCTCCGGGTACTGGCACTCGCCGTTGTCGTCGGTGATGGCCCAACAATCGGTTCCAACCTCAACGCGGTCGGGAAGGGACTCCTCGACTGTAAATTCGATGACGTGCTTGAAGGCGCCAAGGTTGAACTCAACCTCATCCAACTTGGGTTCCACCTCCTTGTAGTTTGCGGAGTGGAACGTCTCGAAGGTGCCCCGGAACTTGTCGATTTTGACGTAGACGTCTTCATGCTCTTTCAAAAAAGCGCGGAGGTTTGCCATGCCCTTGATGTGGGTAAATTTTCCGACGGGCAAGTCCAGTGCCGCGAGGATCTCTTTCATTCCCTCGCGCTTGAGTTCTAGGCACTCCCCGGTGCGGGATCCCCAGACCTTTTTGCCCATCTTTTCGAGCATCTCCTGCTCGTGACCGAAATAAATATCCGGGAAAACAAAGACGTCAACGTCGTCGAAATGAGGCCCATAGATGCTATCTACAACTTCAATGCCCTCAAGCCCGGTGCCGATCATGCCCAAGTTCATCTTGGCAAAAGCACTCTCCCAAGGCACGTAGTAGTAAACCTTTTTGTATGTCTTAGCTAGTTTGATAGCTATCTCTACAAATAAGCCATTGTCTACAACAAGTGCGACAACATCGGAGGGGTCTTTAATTTCAGCCATAAATTACTTCTTTTTGCGTGCTTTAGCCGCGGCCTTACGTTTGACGCTATAAGCTATAGCGACAGCTTGTCTTACAGGTTTGCCAGAATTAACTTCTGCCGCGACATTACGGGAAAAACAGTTCTGTGAGGTGCATTCTTTGAGTGGCATAAAATTATTCGGTGGAATCTTTCTCTTGTAGCGTATTCCAGAGTTAGTGTGAAGCAGCCATTTTTGGTTGGTTAATCTCGTGCCAAAGTTCAGCCATTTCAGCCATTTCTTCCATTGCTTCATCCTCTTCAGGAGTTAAGTCGTCGGTATGTATCGGAAGGTTCCTCATGGCACGCGTATACGCGTCCAAGTCAGAAGCATTAGGTTGTAGTTTTTTAGGATTCATTATTCGGTGTCTTCTTCGTCTTCGTCTTCGTATTCATCCTGAGGAGTTTCTTTCATCTCTTTGAATTTTTCAGAAGCCTCGGCATATGATAGCGGTTTTTTCCCTTCTGGGAAGAAAACATGGAAAATATCGTCAAAAGAAGATTTTTCTGCACCCACACTTCGTGTCCAACCTTGTTCTTCCCAGTTGTGTTTTTCAGCGAACCATAGAATTGCTTGGAGGTCATCAGGGTTCATACCGAGTTTCTTGGCTGCTCTGTCCATGACAATTTGTCCCAACGCAAAATCATCATTGTTCACTCCCGTCTCCGACCGCGGTTGAATTCGGAATGGTTTTCCGCTGCCTTCATACAACAATTGACGAAGGAATCTTGCAGCCCACACGTCAATTGTGGCCTGCACGGTACGACCTGAAAGGTTCCCGGCGAAATTCGGGGTCTTAGGCGCCTTCCTGTTGTCTAGCCACGTTCCCCCAAGAACCTTGAGGACTGAGTTGGAATTAGCATTAAATTTCTTCCCATTGCTACGCAGGGGAACCATGTCTGTGGCTGCAGCGGTTACTTTATATCTCCAACTCTTGGATTGTTTCTCTACCGGAGTAGTAACCAAGTCGTTCAAAATCTTAGCCTGCTTCAACAAGGCTTCTTGCTTTTTACCCGTGTAATTTTCTGCTTCTGCTGAGAATCGGTCGGCTTTTTGTTTGATCGTGTCCAAGTACCCACGATCTCTGATCAAATCGTGAATAGTTCCGTTCTCTTCTGCAGCTTTGTATTCGAGGTATTGCTTACGATTTTTTTCATATCGTCCGCTCAACCAACCTTCCAACGCGTCCATTGCCTGCAGGAAGTTCTCATTTACTGGCGTGCGAGCACTTGTAGCACCAAGAAGTTGAGACAACATCTCTCGTCCTTCTGACCCCAACGCGTTCAACAGGTTTTCTCTCATCCTGCTGTACCATCCTTTGCCTGCAGCAATCTCCGGATTCTGCATGACAACATTGACTTTATTTACAATTGAATTTGCAGCCGCATCGACAGCACCAGAATCGATTGCCCGATTGATGGCTTTTTGCCCGGTAGGAGTGACGTCATACGCAAACCCAGCGTAATCGGGTTTAGTCGTGTCTTCTGGGCCTGCTCCCGAATAGTTAAGAATGTTGGGAGCTGATAGAAGTTTGTAATCTTCAATCTTTATTTTCAATTTGCCTTTAGACATAGCAGGAACCATCACGGGTTTTCCTCGCTTATCAAACACGGGGACTTCTTCAGTTCCTCCACCTTTTAATTTCTTCGTCTTTGTAGCCTGTACTGCTTCGACATACACGGGGGTAGTCTTTGAATCACCCGGATCGAAAACAAACGCACCTACTTTTTCGTCGTATGGCAAACGAGCACTCCCCTCGGATTTTTCCTTGCCTAGTTCATCCATCAATTCGAGGACTGGAGCATCTACTTTTTTGTCTCCTGTTAGAACGTACCGGAGCGGCATTAGGGCAGCCTTTTGATCCGCGAACCTTTCCCACGTTTCGTGGTAGCCCGCATCTCCCTGCTTATATGGCTCTCCTGTTTCATCAAGTGTCTTGCGACCATAATTAAAAAATGAATTTTGTCCCCGGGTCTCAGTCGTCAGTGCCCAACGTGCGTATGGGTCATCGATTGTCCGTAGGTGCGTGTTCCATGCCCCCTCTTCCCCTGCAGCACCGAAGGTGTTGGCAAAGAGACCGTGTGCGACGGCATCGTGAACTGCTCTCAAAACGTCGTTGTACGTCATCGGATTCCCATCAGCGTCTACGCGTCCAGAATCTTTGAGGAGGGGATGGAACGAGAAATCAAAAGGTTTGCCTGTCTTTGGGTCTTTTGGGCCGAAGGACTCGGGCTCAGTTTTTAGTACGTAAAGCCTATTGTTATTTCGTATGTCCTGAATTACAGGTGCCGATTCTCCCGGAGGATAAATTTTATCCAAGTCTTCGCTAGTACGGACATGGAATTTCATGCCGGGATCCCCTTCCCGGTCTTCGGTCAGAGCATCGTATTGCTTAAGCAGTTCTTCATTGAGCCTATCGTACGCTTTTTTTACAAGGGGGTTCTTGTAGTCGTTCGTGGGGAGCATTCGGTCATAGACATCCGCGATCTCAGTCTGCTTCTGGACTTGTTTCGGGGTAATGTCGGAAGGTTCAAAATACGACCTTGCTCCCTCCTTAACTGCGGCAATGGGTCTACCTAGCAGGCGCGTAATGCGACTGTAGATAGTATTCTTTACTCCTCCGATTGGCTTGTCGCCCGCTTGAACACGAATTTGTGGGTCGGTGTAAGCGAAGGATCCGGGCTTGAGCTTTTCCGGATCACGGTATGATCGGATTGCGGCAACCCCGAGTTCAGAAGTTCCAACATTGATGCCAGCGTTCTTGAGGGCTTCTTTGAATTTGTTGATTTTGTCTCTGAATGCTTCTCGTTCATCGTCTGTGTTATAGATTTCAATTTCGTTTTTGCCAACACTTAATGCACCTATGTCGGCTTTCTTGCGTGCTTTCTCTAATTGTGAATCTGTTGCTTTGGTGTAAGGAATCGAGACTACTTCGGTGTGCTGGAACCCATCGTCGTCCGTTCCACCAAGCATATCTTCACGTCCTGCGCCCATCTTGGTTTCAAGTAATTCAATCTGCTTAGTCTGCGCCGCAATGTCGATCATCCGGGCACGTGCTTTCTGTAGTTCTTCATCGTTCTTTGGTCTAACGATTACCTCGGAGGAAATTTCTTTGCCTCCCTCAAATACTCCGCGGACGTGGCGGATCTCAAAATCGAGATCTTTCATATCTGCGAATGCGTGAGTTACAATGCTGCGGTTTAGTTCCTGCAGCCCTTTCCAATCCTTGTTGTCAATTAGCGCTTTGATCTCAGGGACATAATCAGTACTGGCAGTGAAGTTGAATTTTGCGACAGGCATGTTCTCAGGCTTTATTGCAGCCTTGGCGCGTTCTATCGCGTCGTTCAGATTCTTTGCTGGCTCCTCGGAGGGTTCCTGAACTTCCCGGGGCATGAAGTTGATGTTGCTTTGGTTCTCTAGCCATTTCTCCACTTTAGAGACAGCATCAGCCATATCCTTTGGAGATGGGTTTTTTGGAACTTCTACCCAATAATCATTTTTCCCAAATTCCAATTCCCTAAATGGTGATGGATCGTGATTTCGGATGGATATTTTATAGGTTTCAACATCATCTGGATCTCCTTCTTCGTCGCGTGACAGGATGTGATCAACGCGATAATAAATGCTGTCATTTGCTGTGTCTCTTACTTCTTTTAACACCATATCGGAAGGAATATGTATCTCTTCCATTATTTCACTTCTTGCGTCTCGCTGAAGATTATGCTGATCACTTGATGGAGCAGATTCAACATAATGCCTTGCTTGACGCATGGCATCTTCTAAAGTTTCGTGGTCATAAAACATCCCATCTTCTCCCTTGGAGACATCAAATAAACCATCATCGTTTTTTGTTATAATTGATTCTCTTTCATTTTTAGGAGAAGATACAACCCAAAGTGCATTATTAATTACATCTCCATCAGCATCTTTTTCGGGAGGTTGATGATAAACAACAGAAGATCCTTTAGAAGATTGGCTTTTGATAAGATCATCATATTTTCTTACTAAATCATTCCTTGTTTTTTGTTCATTAGTATATTCCTCATCAGCAGGCATGAACCTGATGTCGTTGCTCTTTGGATTAAAGCGTTGTGATAGAGGGATCAGGTTGCCGTCTTTGTCGTAGGTTGCCGCAGGATAATAAAGTTTACCTTGTTTTGATTTTGCGGAAAGTGTGTCAAATTTATAAATGCCAGCAATCCACTTTTCTGGTATATTTCCTTCATATCGTATACCACTTCTTACTTCATAAGAGATGTTGAAATTTCCATCCCAATACATTTTTTTAATTTCCTCTATTGGAATTTCAATATGAACTATTACGTCTTTTTCGTTATTTGACCCCATTACTCCTTCTTGAGCTTTTGGAATTTCGTCAGGTTCAAGGAAAATATATATAGATTCGGGGCGTAAATTTGCATCACCTCCTGCATTTCCTGTTTGAAAAGCCTTAAGGCCATTTTCTTGAATTTTTATAGGGTCGTATGAAGTTAAGTGGTAAGCATCTAACGAACTAACTCCTTTTTGTTTAAGTTGCTTGGCATATTGTCCCAAAACTTTGGTTGCTTGTTTATCTCTAGGTCTAGCCCCATCAATTGTTTGCAACAAATCTTCAATTTGATTTTCCGAGAGCTTTGGAGAAGGAGGTATTCCATACCCAGCCTTCTTCGCCGCCTCATCCACTAGCCTCTGCGCCTCCTTGGTATCGCCTGACTCAATAGCCTTTGCGTGCGCGTCGTCCATCTCTTGAACTTCCCGGGGCATAAAGACGGTCGAAGGATTTTTCAAACGGTTTACTTCACGACGTATTGTTGAGATATTGGCTACCCTACTACCCCCCGAAGCGCCAGCGATATGCTTTGCAATTTCACCCAACGTGTGCCCGGGCAATCGTTCAGTCAATGCCATCACGTCTGCGTTGTGCATGGTACGCAGTCCGTTCAAGATGTTCTCAGGAGAAAGTTTATTCGCGTTAATAAATTCTAGCGCCTTGTTCCGGTCATCCTTCGACAACTGCGGAAGTTCTTGTACCTCCCGAGGCATCAAATTTTCGTACACGCGTCCCGCGTTCATCTTGTAGTCACGTTCGGGTGTGTGTGCCATGTCTGCGATAGCGTCAAGTCGGAATGAGCGCCAAAGAGTATCGACGTCACCGGGCTTGCTACCGCGTTTTAGTGGATCTTTTGGAGTTGTCTCAAATGGACGATTAGCAAGGTTCATCATGTCGTTGAACTTGCGTTGCTTCATCACTGCCAAGTCGGTCTTCTCAGTCGGGTGCTCAGGATCCAGACCCATCCAACCGGGTTTGTTCTCGTGCGTATTCTTCAAATACGTGTTGCGGAACTCGTCCATGAAATCTTCCGTAGATCCTCCCCAAGCAGCATACCACCCCGGCATCAGACGTTTGCGAGTCTTTACTTTTCGATAAAGGGCACCAAGTGAAATAGAACGGTTGTAAAAATTTCCCACTTTAGAAAGTCCCCATCCGATAGGCGCGATTCCATAGATTTCGCTGCGGCGTCCCTTGTATTTCTTACCTTGTAAACGTGGGGCATAGTCAATGTCGTACGTGCTACCGTCATTACGTGCCATTGCATCATTGAACTCAAAAATCTTTTTCTTAATCGAGAGGGGCAGGATGTTTTCTGGAATGTCTTTGATTGCCTGTATTTGTTTCGGCGACATAATTCCCGAGAGAGATTCACCATCCGCTGACACCGGAATTAGTCCGACACCTGAGTAACGATCATCGGTCTCTAATGCCTTACGTATTGCTTCAGCGCGGTCATCCGATAACTTGTTGATGGTCTTGTCGTCATTCCGAATCGGCGTTTTGCCGTCTGGTTCATAAATGAAATCACGCTTTACAGTGACTGTTCCTCCGAGTGGTACTCCCATGCCAGCGGATTCGTGCAATTGACCATACCCATCAACCTTTTTGATTGTGTTGGTGGTCTCATCGTGTGTCCACGTTCCCTCCGCGGCATTTTCAGGTAAAGGCACCGGACGCCCCACAAGACGACCGTTCTTGTCCCGGATCTCCGCCACAAACTGAGTCTTAAACTCGCCCCCGTTGAGCGAGTAACGACGCCGCATCACAGGATCCGTACGAAGTACCTTTTCTGGCAAATCGTGTCCCTTTGTTGCCTCGGTAGCGTCCGCAAAGCGTCCATTCTGCTTCGCCAGTGCTGCCAGTGCCGCACGGTTTGCTGCAACGATTTCAGGACTAAAGGTAGCTCCCAATAATTCGCTATGTATCGGTTTTGCCCCCATCCCTGTAAGGCTACGCAAGGATGCCGTTAGCATGTTGGAGTCCCGGCGCTGAGTTAACCAATCATCGATAGCCGAGTTGTTTTTTTTGAGCTTTCCTAGTCCTTGTCTGAGGTTACCCGCGTTGAGTTCCGCGATATATTCCTCCTTCATGTAGTCAACGACTTTCTGTCGATCTATCGTGTTGTTCTTCTCGTCCCAAAGACCGTTGTCCCGGGCAAACTGGATCTTCTGATCCATGCTGTCGCCTTTTAGGTACTCATCGAAGTACGACTTTACAAGGTCGTCATCAGAAAATTGTCCCTTAGTCTCAGCGAGTATGTTTCCGGAAAGATCGCGTTCCTGATGGTCAAACATCAATTTCTCAGCTTGCTCGTTGAGTTTGCGGAACTCGGGGATGTTGGATAAACCGTGTCCGCCACCTTCGTGACGTAAAGCCTGTGTTGGGGACTCGCCGAATAGTGTCTGCCTGCGCCTGATGTTGTCGGCATTGACGATGAACTCTCCATTATCTTTATTAAAGCGACCGGGACGCCGGGCTTCCATCTTCATGTCGATGTCAGAACGTCCCAAGTTGTTATTTATGTTCTCTTGTTTTAGTTTTTCAAAAATTTGCTGAGTCGTAAGTACCTCCATCTTAATTCTGCCCTGACCCGAACGTGATCCGTTCGCGAGTGCATGGATGTCGGCATAAGTAGACCTGAAGTTCCTCCCGTACTCGTTTCGGGTTTGTACATTTGCGCGTAGTACGTCTTTTTGAATCGCTTGAGCAATTTTCAATGCTTGTTGCGCTGCCGTTATTTTCTCTTGATCCCCAGAATCCATCGCATCGGATAATTTGGCCTGCATGGTCAAGGTGAACATCTTTGCCCGGTCAACTGCGTGGCTGAAGTCGGATATGTTTGCGATGTTTGCTTTGGTTGCGTCGCTGGCACTATTAACTGCGTGATAGATTTCTATGTCACGTTTGGCTCGGTCATCTATTGACTCGCTCATAGGCGTCTCATGCAATCCCTTGAATGCTCCGCCCATCACGTGAAATCCAATACCGTTCTCAATGCCACTTAATACCGACTGATAATATCCCTTTGGGTCGTCCGAATTGAGTGTGGACGTGACGAGATTCAATAATCCCAAATCCACCCCAGCCTTTACAGCAGGCGCGATATTTTTGACCAAGTAATCGGCATTCTCTCCACGCTTTCCACCTAAGAAAAATTTAGTGGCAGCACTGGATTCAGGAC
>Ga0208379_1000948_pt1 | contig 11843 bp, 17 predicted proteins | sample CryBogCBE02Aug07_FD_184559 | JGI IMG/M metagenome (GOLD analysis project Ga0208379, IMG submission 184559) | Freshwater microbial communities from Crystal Bog, Wisconsin, USA - CBE02Aug07 (SPAdes) | ecosystem: Environmental > Aquatic > Freshwater > Lake | place: Crystal Bog, Wisconsin, USA... | reverse complement strand
ATGATTCTAACATTGAACCGCCATCTGGAAATTTTCGAACTGCAAGAATATCTGCAAGTTCGTTGGCTTGTTGTGCACTAACATCTTGAATCAAATTCATTAAAGAATTATGCCAAGCATCGGGCAAGCCACTAGTTCCTACTACTAAAGCATTTCCAGAATCTCCGGGCAATGTTCTATATACTACAGCAACTTTGGCATTGTTGTTTGCCATTTTTCCCACATGTTTCATGTGTGTTCTCCTATTAAGCTGATGCTTGATTTGCGTCAGCAGTTGGGGCTGGTGCTACTGAATTCAAAAAAGTATTCAAACGATCGAATGTAGCGCCTACTGAACTTAGTTCGGCTGCACCAAATGCTCCACGACGTGATGCTGTATCGACAATAGCACGTAAATTTTGTAAATCTACAATGGTCAATTGTGGTGGTTCAGCTTGTGCTGTAGTTGTATCTGGTCCTACTGGGCCTGTTGCTTGTGCTGTGTTTTGATCTTCCATTTTACAAATTCCTTTAATTTTTATGTATGTGGGGACAACCTAATGTTAGCATAGTGATCTCCCTGGGATCCTCTAAGCCTATTTCTATTACTGACGTTACTTTTTTATCAGCGTCAAGTGATAGAGTTTTCTTAATTGCATACCTACTATTTAAGTTGTAGGTGATCCAGTGGTCTAATAATTTGATATCAACTTCTGAAATAGAAATTTTAGCAAAGTGTTCTGGGATAAAAGATAATTTCCTATATCCCAGAAATCCCAATGGATTAACTTGACCTCTACTTAATGACATTATATGCTACTTTATTTATAATGTGCAGTTTGACCAAATGGTGCAGTTATAGTGTCATCGCCGTGCACAATAAACAATGTTTCACAATAATTCTCATCACCCCAACTGCCGCATGGATATCCGTCTGTAAACATAATAAAACGTTTTGGCTCAATACCCTCATTTTTCATGAAGTTCCAGTTAGCCTCGAAGTCAGTGCCGCCGCCACCTTTACATTCGTAGCTCATAATTTCATCTGAACTATCGCCTGTAAATTTAGCATAGTTATATATCTCTGTATCAAAACACCAAAGATCTAATTTGAAATCTTTGTATTCATCCATGATACCTTTGACTTCACTTAGAAAGTCCTGTGCTTGTTTGTTGCTGATACTGCCGGACATGTCAATTGCTACACTGACATCGATAGTTTCTTCGTTTAACATACCTGGCAGGATAGCACCACTATGTTGTGATTTACGATTTGGACGGCTAAAACTAAAGTTGCTTTTTAGAATACTTTGGATATTCATACGCAACATCTGACGCCAATCCATTTTAGGTTCTGTAAACACTTGGATGTAACGAGCAATACCTGCAGGCACTTTACCAGCACCTGCTGATTGAGCGGCCGCTACCATTGCTTCTTTGATCTCATCGCGAATCTGTTTTTTTTCTTCTGCTGTGAGTTTCGGACGACCATTACCATCCTTGCCATCTTCTCCGTTACTATTTCCTTCGCCGTCACCTTCGCCGTCACCTTCTCCATCTAAGTGATCATCTAGCAATTCACCTAGTTCGCTGATATCAATTTTGACAGCATCTTTTTCTAAGTCTGCATAAATCTCTTCATAGCTCATGCCGCGATATTTGTTGTCTTGGAAAATTTTAATCCAATCTGGCACTTCACCAATACGCTCATCTTTTAGAATTTGATTTGCGGCATAGTCAGCGGCAATGTTACTGAGCATAGGATCACGGTCACCTCTACGACCCATATGATCAAATATGTTATGTAATACTTCATGTGCAAAGCCAAACTCTGCTTGTTTTGGGGTCAGTTTATTGACAAAGTCGTTATTGTAGTAAAAGTTACGACCGTCTGTGGCAAGTGTATTGCACCAATCTGTAGCATCGATTAATTTCATGCGTGTAGCAAGATTGCCAAAGAAAGGATGACGCAACAGCAAACCAATACGAGCTGTAGTCAACTTTTCAATAATTTTATTTTTTTCAACTTGAGAAAACTCTCTTTTTTCAATCTTAGAAGTTTTCTCTGCTTTCATTATTTTAGACATTCAGTGCGCTCCTGTTTGTTACTGTATATAGTATATTATACACGAAAGTTAGATAAAATGCAAGTAAAAAAGGCCCCTAAGGGCCTTAAATTTATTCCATAGCCTGTATGATAAATTTGCCATATTTCTCGTGGAAGCGATCAAAGTTCTTTAACTTGCTGGCATCAAACGGTAACTGATAGCTGGTGAGGGCCGTTTTGGCTCCCATCACTACTAGTTCAGTTGGAAAATTATCCATCATATAACCAAAGAAGTTATCTGCCATTGCATCCCAATTGCTGGTCTTCTTTTGGTGTGCAGTTTGAAGCTCATAGCACAGACTAACTGTCAAAGAGTACATAGCGGAAATCTCTTTGATTTCGGATTTCTTAACTTTGCCAGATAGGATATCTTCGGGCTTAGGCATTTGTTTGGCAACTTTACGGTGTGCCATAAACTTAACAGCCAGGCCTTCTCCGATTGCACCTGCAATCAAATCTGTCAATGTACCTTCTGGCAAGTCATCGTCCATCAACAACTCGCTGACGAAAGACCAGCTACGTGGTGTGGCAAATGCACGTGAACTAGATTTTGGATCAAAGTCGTACAAGTCATTTTTAGCAAAGCCTACATAACCTACGACCTGCTCATGTACCTTATTTGCCAAAGCCCATTCTTGCCAATCTTCAAAGTCTGATTTCAATTCCAAGTGAACGAAACGATTTGCCAACGGCGCAGGCATTCTGTAAGTAACACCTTTGTCAGTTTCTCTGTTACCAGCGGCAACAATTGACACACCTTTTGGCAATACATAAGTACCAACACGACGGTTCAATACCAATTGGAACGCCGCCGCCTGTGTTGCAGGTGCCGCAGAGTTCAACTCGTCTAAGAACAAAATAGCAGTTGATTCTGGATCTGTAGGCAATTCTGCAGGAGGAGCCCAACTCATTGTGTTGGCATTGTTATTGTAATATGGAATACCTTTAATATCTGTAGGTTCCCAAAGTGACAAGCGAACGTCAATAACTTCACGACCTTGCTCGTCTCCAATTTGTTTTACAATATCGGATTTACCAATACCGGGGGGACCCCACATGAATACAGGACGTTGGATTTTAATACATTTACGCAAACTACGTTTTGCATCATTTGGAGTAACTGTACGATTTGCTGAAATATGTTCTGCCATATAACACTCTTTCTAAAAAAATTAATTGGAATATTAAAGTAGTTTTGCTTTAATATGTATTAATTATACAGGATTTATGCGGTCTTGTCAAGCGACATTGCTTTAGCAGAAAAGAATCTTCTTACGTTGCCGGAAAACAACACTAGCTCTACAGCCGTTTTATCGTTGAATACGTATATATGTTTATTGGTTATATACCAAGGACATGTTATCCAATTATCAAATCGTAGAATCATTTGATTGGTATACTCAATTGGTTCATCCAATGTTATTTTATGGCAATTGAATTGAGCAGTAAGTCTGGCAAATCCCTCGTCTGTTAGTTTGAGACCGCCTTTGGGTTTTTGTCTAGGATTGCACCACCATTGTGCAGTCCATTTTTTTAGTGATTTTGGGTCAGTAGGCAGTCCAGATTGTTCAGCAACATATTTGGTAATTTCAATCTTTTGATCCATGGTCATCTATTTATGGATAGACTTTTTCCCCTGTGGTTAATTTGTAAACACTGAAGTCTTGAGTATTAAACATTTTATTGAGTTTTTCTGCAAGATTGTAGGCATGACCGGAATTACTAAAAGAAATCTTTTTATATTTTGGGCCCAACTGTTGGGCTACAATACTACTGGTCTTAAGATTGATAGGCTTATCTTGATAAAACACTGCCCAAATGGCTTCTGCTTCTAAAACTTGTTCAGTTTTATAAGTTTTTTTATTAGTTATTTCTAATAATATATTAGGTTTTGGTCTAGACAAGATATATACGCTCCAAAAAGTACGTATATATTTATCTTAAAATCACTTAAAAAGAACCACCGTCCATTTTAATTACTATAGTATCTTCAGAATCTTTAGTGGCAATTTGATCTAATTCGCCTGCTAATCTAGTCATTACTGTACTTAGACTGTTTTGAAGATCTGTAACGTCCTTTATGCTAAGAGTAAGATTCTTTTGATTAGATTTAATGGCAATTCGAGCCTTTTCTAAGAAATCTTCAATGGGTAATGTATTGAGTTGTTTCATGATTTAATAGTATTTAACAAAGTCTTAATTTCCATTTCAGTCTTAAAAGGACCGTGATATGGATATCTCTGAAGTGTGATTAATTTAGGACAAAAACTTTTTACCCAACCTTTACGAAATTTAATGATATAGTGTCCGGCGCAATATCGACTTTTGCTCTTAGAACTTTTAGCATATAATGGTAATTTTTCTTTTACACTATACACAGGCTCATAAGGTTTCGAGCTACAAGGAAAATCATAGATATTATAATTTTTATCTGTAGATTCATTTTTAACCTTTTTAATACCCTCTTCAAACAGAGCGATACCTAATTGTGCTTTCATTTCGTTAAGGTTCTTGAACCCTACAGGTTTTCCTTTGTGATAAAACACATAACCTTTTTTATTTTTTGTAATAGCACCAATTTTTTTATTGTTATCGGTAACTAACCATTCTCTATCTGGAACTAATACTTTGGCCATTGAATTCATAATACATACCTCGCATTTAGTGGTTCAGCATAACTTTCAATTTGCTCGTTAATTTTATTTAAGTCGTAAGCGGCGCAGAACTTCATTAATCTTATGCCAACTTGTGGAATATTTTTTTCTGCTGTAGTAGCAGTTGTGATTGTTTCTTTAATCAAATTTTTAATTTCTTCAGGTTGTGCAGTAAGGTCACATAAAATAACATTACGATTATAATCGTCTATAACACGATGTTCGACACCTTCGTGGTCGGACCAACGCTGGAGCATCATATTGTTCCAAGAATATCCGCGACTGTCTCGGTCGGCAAAGGCCTCACGGAGACCAACTTTATTCTTTGTCCCTTTCTCACGAACTCCTGGATAAGCACTAAAGATGTTGTCGGATGTGTCGCCACGCATACACTTCTCAAATAATAACCAGCTCGGATTCGGCGCGGCTTTGACTTGTTTAGTTTTCTTATCAATGACAGGTTTACCTTTGGCATCGAAGTATCCCTCGTGTGTGGTTGTAATTTCCATTACACCATTATACTGTTTTACATTTGGCGCTATGAGTTGTGCAAAGTCTCCATCTGTCGAGATAATCACATGATTGTCATTTGGGTGTGCCTGAATGAAACCTGCAATCAAATCATCTGCTTCTAATTGTTGATGGTGAAGTACAGTACAATTGGTCTTGTTTATAATAAAGTCTTTGAATTCATCAAACGTTTCCCAAAACACTCGATCTTCTTCTTGCTCACGAGGTGACTGTGCGGCACGGGCATCACTACGCTGACGTTTGTAAGGAGCATAATGATCTTTACGCCAAGACCGCCCTTCTAAACAGAATATAATATGATCGCCTTTGAAATCACGCCATGCTTTGCGTACACTACTTAATACTGTGTGGATACTCATCCCAACTTTATCTTCAGTTGAGCCTCTCATTACATGTCGGGCTCTAAAAAATAAATTTGCTGTATCTACCAATATGTATGTTTTTGACATTAAGAAACTTCCGTTCTTCCGTTACCTAAGTTATTGACATTAATGTATCCTGCGCCTCTACGGCTCATATCAACATTCTCTTCAGCGCCGATATTTCTACAAAGTTCTCCAAACCATTGATCAACGATCTCTTCGTCGGTAGTACCTTGATATCCTGCTGTTCTTAATTGTAACACAAAATACTCATTCCAGTCAAGCTCAAAAAATCCATTTCGAATATTATCTGGATTAACATGGGTATCAAGTACAGCTACCCAAGGTTCTTTAGCGGCTGTAGCAATTTCTTTTGGAGTTAATTTTGTTTCGGCTTCTACTTTGGTTTTTTCTGCAAGTTCGGATTCTCTTTTTGCAAGTTCGGCCTCTAATTTATCAACACCTAATACTTTTTTAATAAAATTTTTCATTATGTACCCCACTTTACTATAAGATTGTATCCTGCTTCTTTAATTTTATTTTCGTAATGCATAGTTTTTTTGTATAAATCTTTCATTGGTATTTTTACTATAGGATGTATCATTTCTGGGTCAAATGTTTTAGGACACCCGTGCCAGAATCTACCATGATACAAATATACTGTATTAGATATTTTATCATATCCATCTACTTTATATTTTACATCCTCTAGCCATACTTGTCTATCTTTTATGTTTAATTCATCTAACCATTTAGTTTCTGATTTAGAAACAAAACTACCAGTTGACTGACTTGCCCATGCTTTTGGTGCGGCATCTTTAAGTTTTTCTAAATTATCTGCTTTGAAACATAACGGGCATTGCCCTACTTTACTACCTAATATACTTGAATACTCTATATTATGAATGGTGCATTTAATGCCATACAATCTTTTATATCTTCCATCCCATTCAAAATAAACATTTGATACATCAGTATTTGGGCGGTCTTTTAATGTTCTTGCTTTTGCATCTTCGATAGTATTAGTGTTTGACCGCCACATGTTACCGCTTTCGTAGTACCCTTTTCGACAACAATATTTCATCTTTAATATTTGCCAAGGCCTAGATGAATTGGTTCCATGTTTACATGTATACCCTATCTTTGTATTTGTATCTATATATTTTTCTGTAATAATTATACCTAATTCTTTAGGAACTTCATTTACAAACTGTTCATGTGTTTTCTTATGTGTAGGGTTGGTCATATTTTATACTCCAATCATTATTAAATATTTATCTATTTTATAAATGATTGGAGTATTTATTTATGTACCCCAAGCGTTGGAAAATAAAGGTAGTTGCAATCGATCACTGTAACGCCACCCACGCTTCATTGCCGCTAGTGCTACATTCTTTGCGTTCAGAGTATACACACTTTCGACACCGCCTACTGGCATTAGATATATATGCCCTGTAAAATCGCCCTTACGGAACGCTCCTACCGCACATTCTGCATCTGCAATATCTTGTTCTGTTGCGACAACAAATTTCAAATATACATCACCGTAGTTTTGATATTCCCACACAACTTCAGGACAAATGGCATCTTCCCATGATTCTCCGCTTGCTGGAAGTTTAGGACTTACACTAAATGTAATTTGCCGTTGGGCTCTCCATCTAAACAAATATTTCTTAAAATCATCAGTTAATTTTTGAGTGCCATTAGTTTCAAATGTTAATTCTTTCAAATTATGCATTTTAGGATGGTCTAACAAATTCGGATAAGCACGTTGCCAACCTAATAACGGCTCACCACCTGTAATTACAAGATGTTCATCTTGCCATTCATTATAAGGCAATATTTCCATAATACGATCTGCAATAGCATCACTAGTTAGCATTGGACTAAGGTCCTTAAAATCAGGATGCCAACTAGCATAACTGTCACATCCTGTACTAACCAATGGAAGTTCTTCGTACTTATTAAAATGGAAAGCTACTTGTGCAATATCATCTGCTTCAGTGCTTAGTTTACCGCGCGGCATACCAAATCCCGCACAGCGGAAATTACAGCCAAAAGTTCTAAGGAACACACTGGGCACTCCCATATACTTTCCTTCACCTTGAATACTATAAAATAGTTCTGCTATTTTAATTTTTGACATTTATATACCTTTTTAGAATTTATAGTTAATTGATATTCCGGCGGCTGTTTCAGAAGATCCTTGAATTCCTTGATAGTTTTGGCGTGTTTCTAAAAATGCTAACATATTACTATTATTTTTTTTAGTAAATTTCCAATATCCACCTGCTCTCACTTCCTTAACTCCGGCGGCTAAGTTTAAGTTACTAGCATACATGATATTTCCGCTGTTGTCAAACCCTGTTGGAATATTTGTATTTGCCATTGCATGATATACTGCTACAGGTTGATATACCATAAATCCAAAAGAATTATTTCGATCTAGATGTCGTTCAATTCCTAATGACCAACTATAACTTAATACAGGACCTATACTAGTAATATAGTCACTGTGTGAATATGCACCTGTAACACCATTGTATAAACTAGCATATACCTCTGTTGTACCATAGGTATGATTGATATTTACTCCTGCATATGTTGTCATGTTTTGACTATTAACATTGGCATTACTAGTATAATTACCTAACCATGTATTTTGTTCAGTAAACATACCTATATTAAACTTAAGATCACTCTTTGTATAACCAATCTCTGCCATTACTGATTGATCTTTAGACAATTCTTTATTCACATCACGATATGCAGTGAATTCAAAATTGCCAACTTTTGAAGATGAATAATCTGTATAATTGTTAAACTGTGTATATGGATTATGTGTTTGATAAGGCATCGCGGCTTGTCGCGCATTAAACTCATTAACTGGCATTCTAGCCTGTAATGAAGTTCCTTTAACATAAAAATCTCTTTGATAACCATCTAACACCATAATGCTAGATATTTTTGATAGACTAGCACTTCCACTTGTAACCATGATAGGGGTTAGTGGAGCTCCTACTGCACTACGACCAGTGGTTGGAATAGTTAATACACCGACTGGACTTGTAGCGGCTGCTAAATCCAATAATCCTTGTCCATCAATATTAACATTATAGTGAGGGATATTTTTATTTGCAGTTTGTAATAGCAATTGAACAATATTTGCACCAGTCATTTGTGGCCATTCTTGATGAATGATTGCTACTGCACCAGAAATAGTCGGAGCCGACATACTAGTACCACTCATTGTTGTTGTTCCATTGCCAATGGCAGTTGAAACAATATTAGTTCCCGGAGTCATTAAATAGAATTGACTGATCTTATATTGGTCTTGGCATACATTATTCACTAAGTTAAGACAGATAGTACCAGCGGCATTACTGCTAGGACTTAACATGTTAAATTGAACGTTGTAATTTCCAGCAACAATAACTCTACCACCGAACATTAATGACCCGTTAGGGTTAGTGGCAACCGCTAATTCACCGTAACCTGCGGTATAATTCAATCCACTATTACCTGCTGCCACGACTAGCACCATATTAGGATTAGTATTCATGGCAGACACCCAATTATTAGGATTCTCTGCTACAACCTTGGTCCAGTAATTTGGAGTATTGGTCATGTTTGCTACAGTATATACACCAGGCGATACTAGTTTAGCATTATAATTTGTTGTTAATTCTGCTGAAACATTTGCTACAATAGCATTGTTTGTGCCCGCCCAAGATAACCCATTAATTACAGTAGTATCCATGATAGAACCATTTGTGCTAATTTTACCAATAATTAAATTAGCGTTGTATGCAACACCTTCAATACCAATTCCATTATTACTTGCACCTGCAAGACCTGCAACAAATGTTCCGTGTCCATTAGTATCTTGCACACTACCACTATTAGTAAAATCTTTTGTAAGAATAATACGATTTGTAAAATCAGTTGATTTAAGATCAATACCGGTATCTAAGATAGCGATAGTACTCCCGGCACCTGTAAATCCTCGAGTGTATGCGGTACTAGCATTAATTGATGTTAACACTCCACTGGCTGTATATTCTTTAGTCTGTGCATGACCAATTAATGCTGAACAGGCTAGTGCAAGTATACTAAATTTGAATTTCATTTGTCTATCCTTAATTAAAAATTGAAGACCATTGTTTAAGTTTTTCTATTTTATTTTTCTTGGCAATTTCCAGGTTATCCCATTGTATAAGATCTTTTTCTAGCATAATATCGATCATAGCCATTAAATCACCTAACTCCTCTTCAAGATGCTCTCGATTTGTTTTTGGTTTTCCTGGTTTATAATTATCTATGCCAAATCGATGACATTTACTAATTGCTTGGATTACTTCTGCACATTCTTCTGAAAGAATATTCATTACTTCGTGTTCTTTATCATTCATTTTATATTTTCAAGTAATTTGTCGGCACTAAAAAAATGTTCTGTTAAATTTTCTGCCTGTTGTTTTAATTTTGGTAATCGTGCTTCATAATTATCCATATGTTCAATAATACGTCTACATAGATCCGGTCTGAATGCAGTATAAGCATCATAGCTTTCAGTCCATTTACTAGGATACTTGAATGTATCGAAATACATTTCCGAGTAACTTAATCTATCAGGAACCATAGGAATAGCATCTACGATAGCACCTTCGTAACAGCCAATACCTAATGTCTCTTGCAGACTACAACTAAAGACCATTTTAGCTTCACCTAATAAATTATGATATTCGTTTTTAGTAAGTGTTTGATCTTGACAAACAACAAATTCATATTGTGGCAAGTGTTCTTTTAAGTCTCTAAAAATTTCAACCTGCTTCTCTGGAGCAATACGATGTGGAAACAGGATAAGATCGCGTTTTGGCATTCCTTTATATTGCAATAAAGTATTGGGCATATATGCCATTGGCCAACCTGTACGGACAATTTTGCCTGACTCTTTGAAGCCTTCAATTGTTTGTGGCATTACAATATGTAACAAGTTCTTACAAAACATGTCAATATGAAAGTCTGTAGCAAAGTAATTGTGATCAAATGCTTCAAAGAAACTTTTTTCAGCAAATCTAACCCAAGGCTTATCTCCGACCAGTCTACCCAAGAAGTCCTGTGGATCCCAACTTCCTGCGTGAAAAAGTCCATGTAGTTTCCAGTTAAATCCTAACAAATCCTTTATATATTTGAGTTGAATAACGGTGGGATTCCACGCATCTGTATAAAGTATCTGATCATCTGGTGAAGTTTCACCGTTATTATGATGTTCTAGGAACTTACATAACTGAGAACTTTTCCAATAGTTAGTATCTGAAAAGTTTAGAAAAGCACCGGGTGTTAGTTCTGTATTCTTTTGAATGCCATCTATTTGAACTATATTATATTTGTTTCCTAGTTCTTTTTCAAACATCTTTGGTAGGTATTTGTGCCATTGTGCGGTGTAGCGGGTATCTAATGGCTCGATACTGAAAATCCATATTGTAGGTTTCAATTTATTTCTCCTGACGAGCTTTGGCTTCTCTGCGAGCTTTACGCTCTAGATACTCTTGCTCTTGCTGGAACCTGCGATAATCGTAACTACGATACATATCGCTGGGATTAAATGGCAGCATATTAAATCTGCAATAATCTAACCATTTCTCTAGATCATCAAAAATTTTATTTACTTCGGGTTTCATACGAAGTGTTTTTTGTACGTAAGAGGGCATATTAGCCATTTTGTCTAATCCTTAATTGGAAGTTGTTGTAAAAGGAGGAATATACGCTACAATACCATCTGATTCACCATCTTCGGAAACAACAATCTGATATTGACGATTATCTCCGTAGTTAGGAATTAAATGATTTTGTAGAATATCTGTTGCTATCATTTCGCAGGATCTATGATTTTGATCTCCTGCTTTGATAAAATCTTGCAGTGCCCATTTGACTAAAAAGAATTCTAATTCTCTGTCAAGATGCGTAACACTGATCATTACTTCAACTTTGAAAATATGACGATGTTCGTCTTCTAAAAATTTAATGCGGGGATCAATAGATCCTGCATTAGGATACTTATGAAATCCTTCAAAGTCGGTTCTAATTTTAATATATGTTTGAATCATTTGATAATTACATCATTTGAATAAGCACTCCACGGAGTAAACTTATTACGGTCTTTTAATTCATGTAGACTATGTGTCCACACACCTGGATTACTAGCATTAA
>Ga0208379_1000942_pt1 | contig 11880 bp, 9 predicted proteins | sample CryBogCBE02Aug07_FD_184559 | JGI IMG/M metagenome (GOLD analysis project Ga0208379, IMG submission 184559) | Freshwater microbial communities from Crystal Bog, Wisconsin, USA - CBE02Aug07 (SPAdes) | ecosystem: Environmental > Aquatic > Freshwater > Lake | place: Crystal Bog, Wisconsin, USA... | reverse complement strand
TTATTAGGCTCTGGTGGCTCTTGTAAAACCAACTTTTGGTCATTATTGTTATATGTATTACGCGATTCACCTCTTAATAAATCTAAATTGAGTTTTCCTTTTTCAATAATTGGATTTACACCTGGGGTTTTCTTTACAAAACTAGGCAACTCTTTATTGCTTTCATCACCATTTGATTCTGTGTTACTAAACTTTCTAGGTGGCTCTTCTTCAGTATTACCGTTCGATTCTACGTTACTAAACTTTCTAGGTGCCTCTTCCTCGGTATTACCGTTCGATTCTGTGTTACTAAACTTTTCAGGTGCCTCTTCATTAATAATAGTTCTAGGTGGTTTTATTCTGGTCATTTCAATACCATTATTTTGGTTCTTGCGTGTAACATTCTTAGCGTTTTTCTTATTGACACTATTCTTTCTAGTGAACATACGTCTGAAGAAAGCGGGTGACTTTTTAACTAATGGCAGAATCAATTCTAAAAGTTTAGCAGGTACCATCGGTTCGCTAGATGGCACAGCCCATTTCATAGCATCCGTCACCGACTGATAATCTCCATTCTTTACCGATTTCAACCATGATACAATTATAGAAACTTTTGATTGAAATGGCTTACTATAAAACGTCGATGGATTTGTATAAGTTTCGGTGATAATATGACATATTTCAAAAAACGCAATATTTATCTGTTCTTGAACTGCTGGATCATCTGACAAAGTAGGTGGTTCGTATTGTCCTTTGAAAGCGTTTTTCAAGAAATGGTTCTCTATGGTATCGGTACCCTTTTTATCAGACAATGGTCGTTCAACATATCTTTCCTTATACAATAAATACATCAATCGTGGAGAGATATCCAATACATAACTCTTATTTTTGGCGAAAAGATTTTTGACGAGAGTCAATTCATGAATATGAGAGGCTTGAAATGCATAATTATAATTATTTGACTGAGAGTAATTGATATCATGAGTTGTGAGAATATGAAGATCGTTGATTTCGTTTTCGGTGAATCGTTTTTGTGCTTCCTTATCACGAATGGCGACTGTAAGTTCATCAACAGTTTTAGGTGTTTGCGAATCTACAATACTTCCACCACCCGCTGACCATCCAGATTGTTCAAAATAATAAGTCCGTTCTTCAGGTGTTCTCTCTAAAACTGGAATGAAACGCTGTAAATATCCAGCAGCTGTTTCTGCCTTTACTTCACAACCGTACGCCTTTATTGGGTGCGCAGTATTAGGTTCACCACCATAAATAAATGCTTTGTAGTGTTGATCCAATTCATTTAGATAGTTTTCTGGTACACCCAAGAAGTCAAGTGAAGAACCGACCTTATTCTTACTACCACGAAGCGCTTTCTGCCAGTCTGAAATAAACTTGGTCTGTATCGCTTCTGACAAAGAAGGCTTATCAAGTTCTATCGGTTCTTGTGTTTTGATTGAATGGAAGAAATAAAGCGAACGGTTGAACTCTTTTTCATAGGGTTCAAATGGAAGTTTAGAAACATCTACGTCTTTACATTGTTCTGCCAAATCGGTCAATTCTGGAACTACAGTGAGCGGAGTTGGAGTGCGTCCGATTGGAATATTGGTTTGAGTTTTCGTAAATGGGCTAGAAGTTTCGGTTATATTTGGTTCTGCTTCTCTTACTGGAGCAAACTCGATCTTCTCTTCAGTCGATGCTTCGTTTATCGTTTTTGATGGAATTGCCTCATCTGTTTTGACCGATGGTAAACTCAGATTCGTTGATACTGTGTTTGTATCAGCGATCTCTTCCTTGGGAGCAATTGGCTCAGGCACTTTTTCAGATTCTGCTCCTGGCTCTGGCTCTGGTTCTGGTTCTGGTTCTGCTTCTGGCTCTTCTTCCTCCTTAAAAATCAACGTAAAGAGTTTATTGACCGAGTCTGCAGTAGGATAGACCGGTGTTTCTGGTGCTGGTTCTACAGCCGTTTCTGATGGTGTTGCTGGTTCCGTTTCTGCTGGTGGCGCAGTTGCTGTAGGTATTTCAACCGGGATATCAGCTTTGAATATAAGTTTGAATAACTTATCAATATCGTTCGTGGGAGCAGCCGGTTTCGGTTTCAAATCATCAATAATCTGCTGATTAATCGCTACCGAAATGTCACCCCATGGTTTCTTCGTTTTCCAGTTATCATCGTACATCACCTTACTACGAGAACGAGCCGCGAACAAAGTTTCCCATAGAATACTATGAATTACGTCACAATCCTTTTGTAACATAAGATTTGCGTCTGTCTGACATTTTGGCAATTGTTCGAAAAATTTGCCCAAATACGGAGTCAGATTTGTTGCTTGTTCCTTATTTATTCCCAAAGCTAGCAAAATTTTATCCTCTTCCGGTTTCAATTGATTTTTCGAATCCGACGGATTCTTAAAGTATGCGTTTCGCCTACTAATATCTCCTTCAGTCGCCGGCAAGACAAACGCCTTGTTGGCTAAATAAACTGTAACAGACATCCTGTCTTCCTACTAATGTATTCTGTTTATACCTGTCAGGGTTTAAAATCTATGTTCCTTTTCTATGTTTAGAACACGATGGCCGATGTAGAACACGCAATCCTCGAACGACGTGGTGTAACTTTTAAGAACCCTAAGCGCGTTCTTTGTAAGCAAGATCAAGTTGTATTATGGTTACAAGAATTTTATACTATTCCGGGCAATCTTGAGAAACTCCTATCTATTTTACAAGGTACTTCAAAGATTAGTCTTCGTCTTGTCGACTACTTCGTCACCAATTATGCCAAAAAGATGAACACCTCATTCACCAAAGAAAACCGTCATTTCCTTATATATTTCAATTACAAACGTGAATTGAACGCCTATTCTAAGCGTCTCTTTGACCCATTCTGTCGCCGCGAACGAATCCAATTTGAAGCCCGCGACCAACCCGCCTTCGTCACCACAGTCGGCCAACTCAACTTTTTCCGATGGTTCATTGAAAAAGAGATTTACGACTACGTATTAGCAAACCATGAAACCATTGAAAAGGATATGAATAATACACTCAAAGAACACTATTCACGCTCCAATAGTACCGTTTCAACTGTAGGGGCTTCTGAATCTCTAACAAATAGTGTCAGTTCATCGGTGGAAGATGGCGGATCTAATATAAGTGTTGCAACTGCTAATACAGGTTCCACCAAGTCATCTCGTAAGAAACGATGCGAACTTACGAAATCGGCTATGAAAAAGGTGAACGTACACGAATGCGACGTAGTTGTCTCTTTTAGTTAAAAGTAGCGTGGGCATATTAAATTGAAAATATTTACCAATGGCTTGGTTTCGTCACCCATCTTAAGTTCATCAACCCAATCCTTCAAATATTTGTTACCATCATAATATATCTCATTACCCATCATTAAATCTCCAATATAAGCCCATTGATATTCAGTGGCCTCTGTTGTTTGTAAATCTACCGTGACCTCTTCTATATCTCTCTTGAGCACAGCGTAGCGGAATATGTAACTTTTAGGACCCTTGATAATTGTAAATGGATCGGGAATGATTTGAAAATCGTTATCCGTTAATCCAGTCTCTTCACCGACTTCTCGTGTTGCGGTTGCTAAATCGTCCTTATCATAATCTTCACGATGTCCCTTTGGAAAACTCCATTTACCATGTTGGATTCCTTTCACAAGGAGAACATGCTTACAATCATTAGAAAGTATAATTAAACCGGCACCTCCGTAACGATTTGGCGTGTTATTGTTAACCCATCGTCTTATGGGACGATTTGGAGTTCGATTCGGCCTATTATTTCTGTTATTTCTATTATTCCTTGTCTTATTACGACGAAACATCCCTACAATGGCTGTCGAGTTTAGAATACCATTTCAATTACAAACAACTGACTTGGATTGCGAGGTGGAAGTATTTTGTATTTATTAGGATAATGACGGACAGAGTATAAAAGACGCGCTTCAACCCAATCCTGGTAATTCATCCATTCTTCCCAACTCTGTGGCTTTGTATTACGCCATTCCTTCAAATTCTTATTGTGCCAACTGACGGCGTATCGGTCCACATTATCTTTATCATCTAACTTCACCAAAGTGACTGGAAAGTTCTCCCAAATACCCTTACGTTGTCGTAAATCTGGAACCTTATAATCTTCTAAAATGTCACTTAAAGCCCATAAATTGGTATTGTTTCCATTACTACGTCTCTCGGCGTTATTGTTAGGAATGATAGCATGTGTTTTACCATTTGGACTTTTACGCGTTTCATTAGCGGCCCAAAACTTTGGCTTTTCAGCATTATTCTTAAGTATCAAATTACCCCAAGTAGTACCTTCTGCGAAAGCTTTGAAAATGGGATCATTCGCAGTTATTTTAGCAAGCTTCTTGCTAGGAGAATTAGGAGAGTGCTTTGGTGAGCGTGTCTGCGTACGCTTGGGAGAACGAGAACGAGAATGTTTTCGTGTCTTATTATGTTTTGGCATCCTTACAAAGTGTTTAGAAAAGTTTATTTGTTTCGCCAGTCATCCTGCTTTGGACGCAAGAGCTCATACGCCTGTAGCGACTGAATATCGGTTCCCGTTTTTGCGGGAAGCCATCGGTCCTGGAACTGACGAGCGGTCAAAGAACGGTCCGTATCAACCGACAATTCACGATTGTCTTCAAAAACGGCCGCTTTCAATTCACGTACAATATTACGTGAACCATCTCCCTCCGCATCCAATCGCTGCATATATGGATTTCTAGAGAACTCTTTTGCGGGATGCTGAATAGGACCTGCCGGTGGTGCTATACCCAAATCGCCTGAGGTGGTAGCACCACGTTCAGGGTCCGGTATGTATTCTGGTTGATTTCTATATTTAACAGTGTTAGTACGTGATGGTATTGGGTTCATATCCATATAGGCCGGAGGGTTACGTTGAAGATTATGAGATGATACTTGTGTTGGAGGTGTTGCGTGAAAGAAGTCCCATGCGCGACTATTAATCGCATCTCGCGCATTATACTCTTTTCTTACTCTCACTACTGGACAACTAGGAGGGAGAATAGTCGGATCGCGTAACCCAGGATAACCGTAACGTTTCGATCTTTCGTAGGCGTCCCAACGTTCTTCCATAGAAGAATCCATTCTATTTTTAGTAAGATTCTTATAAACGATAAAGATAACGCTTTTTGCTTTCTCTTTGCGGAAGTCTAAACCTTTGATAATGATAATATAATAATAAGATGTTTCGTGCCAAAAGCAAGACATTACGTGTTAAGCGATCGACATCTCCATCACAAGATATTTCTGGCTCTATCTCCCCTCCTGTAACTGTTCCTTCAACTACTGATATATCTGGTAATGTTACCGTTGCTCCTATAATTGACAATAATGCGACCACAAATAAAGAAGCACCAACAATGAATCGTCTTTCTAACTTTTTTGAAGCAGAATCTTATGCCGCTACAAATACGCGACCATGGTTACGACTTGAACGAGGCATTCGTCTTCAAAAACTTCGTGCTTTTGCCGAATCGTATCCAGGATTAACCACAGAAGAGAAAGATAATTTAAATAAAATGCTTGTAAAAGCGAATGATTCAAAACTTCTCAATACCAAGCAACAAATTGTTTACGAAAATGGAAAAATTTTAAACATCCGTGGCTTAAAAACAATACGCGATGGAGATCCAACACACTCGGCTGCGTTCAAAATTGAGACCCATCGTCAAACAAAGAAGAGAAGTAATGACTGATAAAATTATACACGAGGAGAATGTAGGGATGCCTTACTCACCGTCAATTAATTGGCTGGATGACTGGATTCTTCCAGATCCGCCGACACTACTAGACGAATACGATTTGGTGGATTGGATGAATCAAGTTATGATTGAAGAGACTAAATTCTTTGTCTCGCATGCTTTCAAATCTGCTCGTTCTAAAAATGACGCAATCGCTATTCTTCGCGCAATTTATTACGAATATTTTCTATTTTCAAGAGAACTCGCATTAAGAAAATTGGTGCCACGACCAGAAAATGTCACTCGATTAAAAGCGCTCCCTCAATCGGCACAAAAGTCGGCCGCTTGGCATAACGAGGTCCTAGAACTTCTGACAGGTCACGAATATGGTGGCGTTGTCTACGGGACGCCAAACTCAAAAAATCGTGTCATCGCTAAAAAATGCGGTATCCCAATCGTAGTTAATGAACATGAAGAGGAACCGGCCGATACAGGCTCGTCGCTAACGGTATTCAAATGCGACGCCGACGGAAAACTTTCGCCGTTCAAATGGGGATGGCGATTTGAATCGGTAGTAGCTTCACTATTTGAACGCTGTTTCGCCCAAGGCGAAGTGTTTGACGGTCTCGGTCGTATAAGGCATCCAACACTACCTCGCCTAGCGGCATCGCCTGATGGTATCATTATCAGCGGGCCCCGGTCAGGTCGCCTCCTAGAAATAAAGTCTCCAATAACACGCGAAATTAACGGAGTGATACCTGAAGAGTACTACTGTCAGATGCAGTTACAAGCTGAAGTATGTAATGTTGATGCGGTAGAGTTTATAGAAGTCAATTTCGTTAGCACTATGTTGGCCGACGCAAAATACAGCGAAGATATGAGTAAAAAACTTCCTTGGATCGGCAAAATATGTATTGTTGGCAAACCGGCCGAAATGGTTACCGTTGAAACAGAAGAAGGGCCTGTTAGCGAAGAAAAAGACGAATTGACCACCTTCGAATATCGTTATAGTCCGCTGATGCCTGCTACTGAAGCCGGATTTGCTGAATGCTGTGCCTGGACTCCTGACAATATAGAATCTGGTAAAGTGATTCTTGAAGAGACTATATGGCATGTCCGCAATTATCATACTACAACCGTATTACGTAATCGCCGTTGGTGGGCCGAAGTGGGACAACCGGCCTACGAACAGTTCTGGGTAGACGTGGAGGCGGCGCGTCGTGACGGCACCTTCGCAGAAAAGGCGATGTTTATTGAGGACACGGGATACGACGAAGATGCGGATGGGGACGCAAATGCGACTGAAGTAGAAGAGATTGATACCGGCGTAGAAGGGGATATTGATGAAGCGGAAGAAGAATAATCGGGTTTGAATGAGTGAAAATTTTAAATCGCAATCGTACTTGCGTTTTAAAATTTTTTATTGAGGGTTAGGGATTATTTGGCGCACTGAGTTGAGCGAGGATAGTCGGTTCCAGTTGCCGGTGTCTGTCCTACACCACCCATTGACGGAGCGTAGAAAGTGCCTACCATTTCGTGAAATGGTGCCGAGCATGAATCGGGATAGGATCGGGGATAGTTGTTTGTGCGCTGTAAGTAATTCCGGGTCTTCTTCAGCACTTCGCCAGCATCATGTTGATAACATACTTGCGATGTAGTTTTATCCCAGGCCGCCTCTGCATCTAACACACTCAATGGGCGTATTTCAGGGGAAAGGAGTTTTTCGGTAGAAACGGAGAAAGCGTTACCTGGTGAAAGCGATTCCTGTTCATTATAACCGACCGGCAATTCGCCTTTGAAAGTTGCGTCCTTCCAGTCCTTGAACCAGAAACGCATATTTCCTAAGTCTTCTACATCTTGAAATCCTTCGTGAAGGCGGAATTTATTAAGATGCGACAACCCTACAAGGGCAATTGCGAATACAATAAATGAAAATATAAGCCAACCGACCATCTTAACAGAGGGTGCGGTAAAAAATTGAGGACCCGTTTTGCGTATAAAAGGTCTCCACATATTTCCCTAGAATGGAACAGAACATGCAAGTTATCAAACGCGACGGACGCCGAGAAGATGTAGCCTTTGAAAAGGTACAAGAACGTATCACAAAAGCAGCTAAAGGATTACAAGTGAATCCTACAAAAGTTGCTCAAGGCGTCCTAACTCGTATTGTAGATGGTATCACAACCACCGAGTTGGACAACATCACGGCCAGTCTAGCATACGCATGGTCTACAATTCATCCCGACTATGCCGAATTGGCCGGTCAAATTGCTATCAGTAATCATCAAAAGAATACTCCTTCCACTATGTTTGAATGCGTAAATGTATTAGACGGCGTATTAGACCGTAACGGATCACCCGCTTCTCTTCTTGACCCCGCCTTTGTCAACCTGGTCCGCGAAAACGCCGACCTTATCGAATCGCGAATCGTATATGAACGCGACTTTATGTTGGACTACTTTGGATTGAAGACACTTGAACGGGCCTATTTACTCCGTGACACTCAACGCCGTATCGTAGAACGACCACAACATTTATGGATGCGCGTCGCTCTCGGTTTATGGGGCTCCAACTTCGCCCGTGCCTTTGAAACCTACGATCTCATGTCACAGAAGTATTATACGCACGCAACTCCAACGCTCTTCAACGCCGCTACAAAGCGTCCACAATTGAGCAGTTGCTTCCTTTTGGCTATGAAAGAGGATAGCATCCGTGGTATCTACGATACTCTTCAAGACTGCGCATTAATTAGTCAATACGGTGGCGGTATCGGTCTTCATATCTCCAACATCCGTGCTACCGGCTCTCTCATTCGCGGAACCGGTGGCATCAGCAACGGTATTGTTCCAATGCTTCGTGTATTCAATAATACTGCTCGCTACGTTGATCAAGGAGGTGGCAAACGCAACGGTTCATTCGCCATGTACTTAGAACCATGGCACGCCGATGTTGAAGACTTTCTCCTCATGAAACGCAACACCGGTTCCGAAGAGGAACGTGCTCGCGATCTCTTCTATGCTCTCTGGGTTCCAGACTTATTTATGGAACGTGTTGACGCCGATGCCGACTGGACTCTCTTTTGTCCTAACGAAGCACCAGGACTCGCCGATGCGGTCGGTGCCGACTTCAAGGCACTCTATGAACGCTACGAAGCGGAAGGACGCGGTCGCAAAGTAGTAAAAGCCCAGAAACTCTGGTTTACAATCCTTGAATCGCAAATTGAAACCGGTACTCCCTATTTATTATACAAAGACGCCGCCAACAAAAAGTCCAATCAACAGAATCTCGGCGTCATCAAATCCAGTAATTTATGTACCGAAATCATTGAATACTCATCACCTGAAGAAACCGCAGTATGTAATCTCGCCTCTATGAGTCTGCCCGCCTTTGTCAAAAACGGCTCCTTTGACTTCAAAAAGTTCCGCTCAGTTGTCGGTGTTGTAACGAAGAATCTCAATCGTGTTATTGATATTAATTATTATCCTATTCCCGAAGCGGAACGCTCGAACAAACGTCACCGCCCAATCGGTCTCGGTGTCCAAGGTCTCGCCGATGTCTTTGCCATGCTCGGTCTTGCTTGGGAATCTAGCGAAGCGGCCACACTCAATAAACGCATCTTCGCCCATATGTATTATGCGGCCGTTGAAGCGTCTTGTGACTTAGCGGCAACCGAAGGACGCTATGAAACATTTATCGGCTCTCCAGCATGGCGCGGTGAGTTACAACCCGATTTATGGAATATTGAACCATTTCAGGATGAGGGTCTTGATTGGGACAGTCTTATCAACACTGTGCGTCGCATTGGCATGCGAAACTCCCTCCTTATTGCTCCAATGCCTACCGCCTCCACAAGCCAAATTCTTGGCAATTGCGAATGTATCGAGCCCTACGCGACCCATATATTCACGCGCCGTACCTTGGCCGGCGAATTCATCGTCATCAACAAACATCTCGTCAAAGCGTTACTCGAACGCGGATTATGGACAACTGAAATGAAGGACGCAATTATTCGCAACAACGGCTCCGTTACAGGCTTAGAAGGCGTACCTGAAGATATTCAAAGTATATTCAAAACGGTATGGGAAATCAAACAAAAGACGTTGATTGATATGGCGGCCGACCGTGGTCCATATATCTGCCAATCACAATCACTCAATTTGTTCCTCGGCGATCCAGATTACCGTAAGCTCTCCTCTATGCACTTCTACACTTGGCGCAAGGGCTTGAAGACCGGCATCTATTATCTTCGTACCAAAGCGGTCGCATCCGCCCAAAAATTCACCGTTGAACCGGTTGCGGCACTACCGGCAGTCAAGGAAGAGAAGGAATGCCTTATGTGTTCTTCTTAGAAAATTGATGGCTTAAACTTTCCTTATCCTATGAAGATAGAATATAGAATGAAGTTTTGTACTCGTTGTAACAATTTATACGGTTTTAACTTTACTGCCGACGGTGCTACACTCACCTGTAGCACCTGTGGCAACTCTGAACCATTCAAACCCGAATTAAAAGAGGACGCCCTCATTTTAGAAACCAATTTTCGTTCTGGTTCTTCGGCTAGTGGTGCCTCGTCTGGTATCACTGTAAATGCCTATACTCGTTATGACCCTACATTACCACATGTAACAACCATTGGTTGTCGTAACAATGCCTGTCCATCCGTCGCAGATCCAGCAAAAAGAGATGTTATTTATTTCGCAACCGATCGTGTTAATATGAAGTTTCAATATGTTTGTAATGTTTGTCAAAGCCAATGGACTAATTAATAGTTGCCCGGCTATAAGTCTAAAGTGAATACTAGAAGAGATAGGCAATGGCTTCCCCTCCTGTCGGTGAACTAAAAAAGATCGTCAGTCTAATCGACCGTTCAGATTTTGATGAGTTTGTATTTCCACCCAACGCATCAAAAACAAAGTTTCGTCCATCAAACGAACATTATCATAACTTTACGCAAGATGTTGCCACTTGGACCTTTCAAGGTTCTCCAAACTGGGGACAACGTATCACATTTGAAGTTCCTTGGCCATGGCAGGGGGACTTTTTGAATTGGATCGCCCTCCGCTTACGTCCTCTATCCTGGTTACCTGGTGACAATCCAGCACTTCTTGGACCCAATTCAAAGGTCCTAGGTCCAGTTGATCCGGCCAATTTTTACATCTGGGCCCAAAGTCTCGGTACCATCGCAATCGAATTAGCCGAAATGGAAGTGGATGGAGTCATAATTGAATCGTTTAGCGGCGATTGGATAAACACATGGAATAAGATGAATCATAGTGTCACCACGGCGGTCGCTTACGATGATGGAGTCTACAATTCCTACGTAACACCCAGTGTCAACAACATTCTTCCTAGTGAAGACGGATACGTATATTGTTACTTACCATTTTGGTTCGCAAAGCATGTTAATACCGCTTTTCCATTAATATCTTCTAGCGGTCCGCAGACAATCCGATTTCATATCACGCTGCGCCCATTCAGCGAAGTGATTCGTAAAATCAGTGCACCTCTCGAATGCGACGAAACACCACTCGGTAAGACATTGATTGTACGTAACTATTTGTATCCGTTCAATAAGTTTGAACCTATTACTGTTGGATACGCAACACCAGGATTCGCAGCCGCCGACTTAATATGCGGTATCTCCCATATTGACGGAGAACTTCGCGAAGCTTATATGCACGACGTCCATGAAATTATGATGGAACAAGTGGTAGAAACACAATTTTCAGAACCGATTAAGTATGTTATGAATACGACACCTGGTAATACGATTAAGATTCAATTGCCGATAACAACAGCAAATGGACCCATTCGGCAACTCATCTTCTTCTTAAGACGCAATGCCGCCATTGAACAATTTAACGATTGGAATAACTACTCCGCCGTCCTAGAGAACGAATACGACCCTATATGGAATCCTTACCGTCCTTTGTTAGTACACGCAACACTGATGGTCGGTACAGCAGTTTGGGCAGACCAACCCGAAAAATGGTGGCGCACCAACGGTAATATGGTACTACCTGGCGGAATCCGTGGATCCGGTAATTATATCTACGCCTACAATTTCGCCGAAAAGCCGGCTCAGTTCGACCCAAGCGGTACTCTCAATCCTGAACGCGTAGATATGAAACTCTATTTAACAGTCGCACCACCAGGCGGTTATGCCGATGCCGAATGGTCGGTTG
>Ga0208379_1000941_pt1 | contig 11886 bp, 7 predicted proteins | sample CryBogCBE02Aug07_FD_184559 | JGI IMG/M metagenome (GOLD analysis project Ga0208379, IMG submission 184559) | Freshwater microbial communities from Crystal Bog, Wisconsin, USA - CBE02Aug07 (SPAdes) | ecosystem: Environmental > Aquatic > Freshwater > Lake | place: Crystal Bog, Wisconsin, USA... | reverse complement strand
TTTTACTAATAACGTTAGTGCGGTAAAGGATTTCATATTTGATGATTATAGTTCCAGTGATTAAATATTTTAGATGCCATCGCCGGGTCTAAACTATCTACAACCTATAACGTTTTCCTATGAGCATGATACTGATTTAATCATTAATCAGAATACATTTGCAACACAACAAGGATTGCAGTTAAACCTGGTTAACGCATTAAGTGGATGTAATGACACGGCAGTTCTTAATTACTCCAACACATTTTTAACGAACCTAATAAAGGCTAACGATTTTGCTACAGTCAAATTATTGCAACCCTTTTCTTTAAGTTTTCCAACGTATTTAGCTTTAAGTGCATACCCCTCTTCTAATGATTATACAAGATACTTAACACTTAGTTCTAATTACAATTCTAATAATTCACCTGTTACGTTCTCCACTTCAGTTTCAAATCAAGATATTACATATTTTTCATTTGCTGATATAGATGGAGTGAGATGTTTCATTAATAACCTTGACGGTTATAGATCAAAAAATTTAACAGTGGATACCAATATGTTAAGTTGTTATTTTGCAACTACAGTTGGGTCAATTACTGCAAATAGTGCTTTTAATTATAGTTTAGACAGGTACGGATATTTAAAATTATTTTTTAATAAAAATAGCAATTCATATGTTATAAGAATGGTAGGTGATGTGTTGAGTGCCGTGGATGTATCTTTATACCCATCTACAACTGCTGATATTATTGCAACTACTTTCTTCCAAAGACCTAATAATAAGTTTGTCAATAATTTTGTATATTATACAAAACCTGATCCGTCCAATTTTGATGTCAATCAAAACAGAGATATTGCAGACTTAGCTCAAAATCACATTATACATTACAACTATGAAAGTAGTGTGAATTTAGTTTCATCTGCTGATGTAAAAATAGACTTTTTTAAAGCAAAGAACTTTTTAACTGACGACTATACTATAAACGATAAAATGCCGTTTACTAATTGCGTGACACAGCGTAATTACACCTCCATCACATCAAAACAGAATAGTGAAAAATATAACGGTAACTTACAATTTAATTACAACTATTATACGCAAAACTATACTTTAAAGCCTGACAAAGTAACAATGATTACTATGCCAGAAACTTTATACCCATACACCGTAATGAATATAGATGATAGTAGTTTGGCTAATAACGGTGCCTACGGTGGTCAATTGCCAGTGTTTGCTGATAAAATTTACAAACAATTAAACGGTAATAGCAATGTCGTTAATTATAATGAACAGAACGGCACTTACCTTTATTCTTGGCTTTACACCAATACATCAGAGTTAACATCGTATTGGTTAGATAGGTATTATTATCCTAAGAGAACTTCTCTAGGAGTTGCGTATTCTGGTATTCCTAATCAGGTCTTTAATTATACTTCTGCATTAAGTTCGTATTTGAGTGCTCATAACGGGTTAAGCAATTTTAATTACTACGATATAAGAAGTAGTTTAACGTTAGAGCCTTCAGCAAATTATTTTTATTCACGCATTGGAACTAATTACATCAATAAAGTACTAAAAGGGTTGCCAATATATTCCAATACGTTTACGCATTACATTTCTGGTACGTACTACACAGACTTAGTAAACTCCATTGCATTTGACGGCACTAACTACGGTAGTTTAGTAATTCCTAATACAGGCATAAGCAATTCATTTACCGCGTCGTTTAATTTAGAAGCTGAAAGTTTAAGCTCTATTAATTGCAATGTACTATTTGGTAATAACTTTGATGAGGGTATTACACTTTATAAAGGCGGCTTAACAAACATTTACACGCCAGGCTTTTTCTTAACTACACCAGATACGTTAAACTTCTATGATAAGAACTTCAATGAAACGTTTAGCTTAACATTGAGCAGTTATATTAATGCACCTTACCATATTGTAGATGTAATCAATTACGGATTTGACCATTTAATAAAAGTTTTATACTTTAATTACCAAACCAACAATCCAGGTTTCTTAGATCTTAGCTTAACCGGTAAAGTTCATAGTGTGGTAGAATTTCCATCATTGAATGGTAAACTATCTAACGGTGCAATTGGTAAAGTTTATGTAGGTAATTCACAAATTGCTTATACGTTTTATGCATTAGTGCCTTCGGCCACTTTACGTACTGTCACCTTTGATTATATAAACAACACTATTGTAAGTGTAGTGGATACGTATGTTGGTCCTAACGGTTGGGGTAGTCAAGTAAATTATAACAACAACATTATAAATCTTTCTGGATTCAAAGGCGTGGTGGTAGGCAATTACGGTGTATCTAAGAATTCAAACTTTATATACTATAAGAACCTAAGCACTAATAGTGAGTATATTTCACTATCTGCTAATAATGATTACTTCTTTGATATCTTATCTTATAATAATAACCTTTATATACAGACGTTAAACACCATTAGCGTGTTTGATCAGTATAAACGTTCATTAGGAACATTTAGTGTTAATACAAGTGCTATTTCAGGGTTTAAGCTTGATATTATTAACGATAACTATCAACCGAAATTATTAAGCTTCTTCCAGACTGCAAACAACACTATTGGTATTGCAAAGTATGATATTAATTCAATGCAGTTTGAAAGTAGCAGTGCAACTTCATTATCTGCTTATACCTCATTTTATCAGGAACTATTGTATCCATTCTCACCACAGACATATACAGCTGCACCGTTCTGCACACCTACCAACTTCAGTACTATTAATCAAGTAAACGGGTTTAGTACTGGTGATGTAGTTGTAAGAGCTGATCTATTCTCAGGCAATGATTATCAAAGAAAAACGGTTGCAAACTTCTCTGCTAATTTATTACAAAACATTAAACAAAATGTTTCACTAGTATTTGACAGTCCAAACGGTATAATAAGTTTATATAACAACGGTGTATTGCTTAATACAGCTTTATTATCATCAGGTAATTTGCAAGGTTTCGGTACCAGTCACTATCTTAATAATAACTTTGGTATTGGAACACCTTACATTGATAACAATTCAGCAACTGACATAACATTATTTGATTACCCGACGAATCTATCAATTGGTAATTTCGTTGTTTATGCTAACAACTTAAATGAAGATGAAATAAAGTTTGTTTACCTTTCAGGCGGTAAAATAGATACCATCACTTTTGATGTTCCAAGTGGTACTAGAAACAATACAGATACAATTACTTCATACAATAGGTTCTCAATACCTGGTAGAAAAAACAATAGTGTTAAGATATATATTAAGAACTTAAACCTCAATACAGTACAACAGCAACAAATGACTCAAATAGTTTTACAAAAACTGTATACAATTTCTCCTCTTAATACTAACAACTTTGATATAATATATTTAGACAATGAGTGATACATTAAAATTTGCATACACTAATGGTACGGTCTTTACTTTAACAGGTAGTGATTATACCGGCTTCTACAACGTAAGTGCAGGTAATGCATATGTAAGCAAGTATCATCAAGATATACCTTTACAAAACACCAATACTATACAAAATGCAGTGTTTTTGTCAAATAAGTTTTTAAACAGAATAGTAACGGAAAATATAACATTAACTTACACGTTATCTGACTTTATTTTCCAACCAAATGAGTACATTAACACCAACTCTATAAATTTAAAATTAGAGAAAGCTTTTGATAACTTTTTAGATACGTATAGGGCTTGTTTCTTTGCGTCTTCAAATTTACCATATAAATTTGTTAATAATGCTACAGCATCTGCTACATCTACCGGGAACTCAATAGTCTGGGCAGGCACTGCTACAGTCAATCATATCAATCCGTTATCTTCGTACGATCCTAATATAACGCGCAATAGTAAAATAGCTTACTATACAAATGTGAACCCTGCATCTACAGGTGATACTACATTGATTGTTGCCACCTTATCTACATTGTTTACTTTCTTGGTAAATATAAGCGGCCACAATACAACCTTTAATTTTGTATTCTCATCGTCTAGAGTTGAAACTAACAATGCTCAGGGCTATAATCAATTAACATTTAACAATATATCATCAATTGCTAAATCTAAAAATTCATTCTATGTATGTGATGCAGGTAATAACTCAATTTATAGTTATGATATAACATATGTATTGAATGAGGATAGAGCTTTAGGCTATACTTTTAGTTTAACTAACTCAATTAATCAAGCACAGGGTCAATTTGTAACTCCTACATTAGTTGCAGCATCAGACACTACAGTATATGTGTACGATTCTTCAACAGGTATTATAACATACTTTGATAAGAACTTTAATATCGTTAATAATTACGGTAATAATGAATATTTTTCTAAACACACCCCAGTTCATTTAGCTTATTATAAATTAACTGATTCACTATTTGTTTTAACCAATGATTATAATTTAGTTGTATTAGATTCACAGGCTAACTCAACCTTCTATTCATTCAACTATTACAGTTACGCATATAATGAAAATCCTTTAAAGATAGTATTCTCAAATACAAACTCTGATATATTCTATCTTTTAACTAACAGAGGCGTGTATAAAAAGTTTATTTCAAATTGCTATAATAATATTGGTAACTTCTCATTTAATTCATCAATTACAGGCAATGCTACATCATATAATATAGGTCCTGATCCTTTTACATATTTCTATGATATGGATACTTTCGACGATAATAACAATTACGACAATTTAATGGTTTATGGTTATGATCAGATTATAAACTATAACGAACTAACGTTATTTAACTCTATTTTAAAGTAAAAATTTATGCCATCACTTAATAGTAGTTCCATTTTAACAAACAGACTGTTTAATACAAAATATGATTTTACAGCTAGTTTTACCTACAAGATGTCTGCTGGCAGTGATACGCCAGTTCAAAATAATGGGTTTTCTTTATTTTTTATTGACGGAGCAACAAGTGGTTTGGTAGGAGGTGGTAGTGGAGCAGGCTTAGGAATTATTAGTAACACCGATACTTCAAGCACTTCTGCTGTAAATGGTTTTTTTGCAGGTATAGGTTTTGATGTTCAAGGTACTTGGAGTAGAAATAGTGCTCCTTTTACTTCCGGTAACGGTTCTTCTGTACCATATAATATTGGTTTGAGAGTATCATCTGATTTTACATTCGTTAATTCAGTTATACCTACTGATACAACGGTTATGTACCCATATAACACGGTTAACACAATAAGGATTTATACACGTAATCAATTTAGATCAATTTATATAGATAAGTTATATGATAAGACCTATTCAAGAATAGCGTCTTTTAATTCAAGTATATTACCCGATTCAGGTATTTTACCACCAACTGGTAAATTTGGCATTGGTTTTTCAGGAGACACTATTTTTAGTGTTCAAGACATTTCGTTTAATTACTCTTAATTAAGGTGTTGGTGTTGGTGTTACACCAGATGTTCCTGTAGGTGTTGTTGTCACTGACTGCGTTGGGGTAAGTGTAGGTGTTACTGTAGGCGTTGGAGTTACTGAGTGAGATGGTGTTAACGTTGGTGTTAAAGTGGGTGAAGAAGTTACGGTATTAGTAGGCGTTAATGTTAATGTCAACGTTGGAGATGACGTTACGGTTGGCGTAGGTGTTGAAGTAGGGGTTAAAGTGGGTGATGATGTTACTGACTGTGTAGGAGTTAAAGTCGGAGTTAAAGTCGGAGTGGAAGTAGGTGTTGGTGTAAGGGTTGGTGTGGAAGTAGGTGTCGGAGTTAAAGTAGGGGTAGTGGTATGTGTAGGAGATGGTGTAGGCGTTGAAGTAGGAGTGTTTGTGGATGTTATAGTAGGTGTAGGAGTGGGAGTTGAAGTAACGGTTATAGTAGGAGTTAGTGTAGGTGTAGGAGTTGGAGGTATAAACACTTCATCAGCTACTGGTATGCCTAAATCTGTATTGTTGTAAACCACACCGCCTGTTTGATCTGTAATATTATAAACATTTACATCGCTGTTATATGTATTTTGCACATCAACAACGTTTAGACCTAAATCAATAGTATTGTCACTTGAAATTAAAACCCTATTAACGTAATTTAACACTGCCCCGTTTTCAAAGTATAGAGTGTATGTTGAATTAATTAACTGAGGATAAATTGAAGTTGGGAAAAATACGTAATAGGAAAGGGCAGAGTTTAACGGTGAAAACGTAGATAGAGGATCAAGTAAACTATCATATGTATATGCACCGTTTAAAGTGGTAATTGATGATGCATCTGAAGTATCCCAGTATAGCTTTGCTTTATAAGCTTTAACATTAAAAGGAAATAAATTATTATAATTTAACTGAACTTTTGTAGCTCCTTGTATATAAGTAGACAAATTAATGGTATACGTTGACAGTGTTGGTGGAGCTGATAACGTTACTAATAAGGAATTATAATTAAAACGTGATTGTACCATTTGAATTTGTTATGTAAGGTGTAGTGGCAATAGGATACGTCAATAAATCAAAAGTATTTGAATTATCAAAGAAATTTATTGTATAATACGTATTGTCAGGCATGAATACTTTATCAGTTGCTATGGTTACCTGATTGGCAGCATATCTAAATTGTATTGTATGTAGGAAGAAGTTTTGCAATCCATCTTTTATATTAATTGCCATGTTAAAAATATCAAACTTACTATTATACGATAATACAGCAGTGTAAGAGTCTATTTTGGATCTTCCGTCGTATGTAAATGTTAGTTCACCACTATTAGTATTTGTTGTATACGTATTATTATTAATGTTATAAACATATAAATTTAAAACAAATAGTCTTAAGTTTGAATCCATGTTTATATCCGGATTTATAAAATATTTACCGAAATAAAGATTATTGTCTACTAAAAACGGATTTGTGATAGTGCTGTTTTTATCACGTCCTAAAATGAGCGGTAAACTATTGGATTGACTAAAATTACCTTCATTATATAGCACTTTATCAACAACCATATACGATGAAGTTGTAAAAACAAAAGTATCGTTATAAACGTCTAAAGAAATTAAATTATTGGTAATGTCATTCTGTATATATGAATTGTACTTTGCTAGCACATTACTCAACTCCGTTTGCAGTGGGTTTAATGTCAAGTTAGCAATATTAAAAACGTAATAATTACCTGGAGAGTTACGTCTATCATATATTGTGTAAGCAGTACCAGTTAATGGAGTGCTAGTAAAAACAGACTGGGTATTTGCAAAGGTGCCTGTAGATAAAACCTCTATACTGTTAGTGTATAAGTTAGTTGCGTTTGCAGATAACCCATTTTCCACACTATTTAACATTAGAGTTTTTGAAACCGTATTAATGTAGCCTGGATTGGCTTGTTTGAACCCTATAAATGCATTACCATAAACATCTGTTATATACTGCGTAACAACGCCGCTGTTATACAACGATTTAGCATAATTAAGTATTGTTTCTTGTTGTTCTAATGAATAGTAGCTTTCAAACGTAAAATCATTTTTTGAAACGTTTGTATTACCAAAAGCGTTGTTAGAAGAAATGTTCTTTTGAATTTTTTCACCTTGTAAAACGAAATTTAAAGGCGTTGCATGGTCTTCTTTACTAACACCTGATATATTACCGTAGCTGTTTGGGTCCGGGAATGTAAAAGTGGTGTCGGTCGGTAAATTATGTTTCACATAATACTCAAAAGGTGTTTGTAACTGTATAATGCTTCTTGCAGTTGGTTTGTAAAATAAACCTGCTTCTCTTTCATAAACTGTCGTGTCAGATGGTACAGTTAATGTTGAAGGATTGTAAACGTTTAATAGATTTGCATATGGGTCAGTAGCAGTAAACATATTACCGCTTAATATTTGACCAGCTGCATTAGTGCTCAAATAGTAAGTATCTGTACCGGAATAATTTTCTATCAACTGTTTATTGTTAGTTAGAAGTATATTATCACTTAAAGTGGAATTATAATCTGTAAAGTCGTAAGGTTGTAAAAGAGTAGGGTCAGGAGTGTTAATATTAATGACTAAATTCTGTAGTGCTTGTAAAGCAACTTGTTCAGAATTAATCAAATTAATAATTGCCTGATTGTAATCTAAAAATATGTTATTATCGTTTAAATTTGTATTGGCTTGAAAATATTGAGCCCTGTCACCACTAGCCACATAAAAAGAAGGTGGTTGGAAAGGATCTAGATCAAAATAATCATTAAATGTATCGTAACCTTCCTCTACTTCAATTTGAATTTTATTGCTAATTGCAGTTAAAGGTGTGGCTAAGTTATTAAAAGGTGGGTTATCCTGCCCTAATAACGTTTCAACAATGTATGTACGTAAGTAACTCTCTACACCGTTTACAGTGCCGTTATTTTTTGCTAACTGTAAATCAATTTTAAACGTATCTCTTTTGTTAGCAAAGTAAAGTAGAACTTGTTTAATTTTATTTACGTAAAACGGAATTGCAATTTCTAGATCGTTAGGGTCATAGAAATTAATGTTAGATAGATATCTTTTTTCTTCAGCAGTTGAAAAGTTAAGCGTTATTGACTGCAAAAACGCTACAAACTGCTGACTTACCTGTGAAGATAGGTTATCATTTGAATTGTTAGTTGCTGTATTCCAGTTAGATAGGTAAGTCTGGTAGTCTGAAAAATTAATTACGTTCTTATTAAGTGATTTAGAGTAATTTAGGTAATCTACGAACGTGAAGGGTTGTATAGAATCATATTTCTGATCATTTAAATTGTTAGTAATACTATTGTAGACAATAATATTAGAAAAATTATTTGATGGAAATAGCATTTTATATATTTATTGATGAACTGGTTTTAAGTGTCTTCAAATTCTACCCACTTGCCAGTATGTTTTGCCTCCTATTGTGGTAGAAATTGTGTTGCTATATGTTGAATATGGTAAAGTAACATAAGAACAAAGAGAAGGTGTAGCAGATACTGTTGTTCCAGTATATGCAGATAAGCCTAATAAATTTGCTACATTATCTATTCTACAAGCATAACCTGAAGAGCCATCTGTTGCACCAGCAAAGAATAAACCTACTATTCTCCAAGCACTTGTTAAAGGATTGGTTGAATTAACAAGTGCATAAACAAAAGACCCGGAATCACCAGCGGAACCAACAACTGTGTTTGTTGATGGGCTAGTAATTGTTAAACAATTTGAAAAGGTTAAATTATTACCAAAGTCATATGCTACTGATAATACGGTAGATGTATTGGAAATTATTAATTTGCATGCATTTGTATCACCAATAGGTCCTGTTGTTCTACCTGATTTGAAAACTGGGGTATTTACTGATAAACTGTTAATTTCTGTCGTTGTTGCAAATATAGGTGGTGTATAAAAGTTAGCGCATAATGGATACCAGCTAGATGTCGATACAATACTATCGTTTAAGTTAACTACGCAGGCATCAATGTAATTTGTACCAGTAGTGGTTAATGGGTATGCACGTTTTAAGGTGCTTATGTAATTTACACTTGGGTAATTATCCCAAGAACTTGGCTGCTCTTGTTTAATATTTTGATATGCAGAGGCTGTAGCACCCCAGGTTGTGTCGCTTGCAATAATTAAAGGCGTTACTGCTTCACGTATATTACCACCTGGTGTTGAACCAACATGGCTATTTGTTAAGCCCACTATTTTATAATCAAATAAGTCCATAACCACCCCGCCTAATGTACCTGCATTAACAAAACCGGTTTGAGGTGGTGCACTAAAAGAAACACCACCGCTTAACGGTACTGCTAAAGCTCTATTATAACTAACAGGCGCTGTTACTACTGGTGGGACTGAATTAGTACCGGGTGGATTGCAATAAGCAGGTTGCGCAACCACTTGTTCCGGCGCAACATAAACATCTGTTTCGTAATCTACACCATCTATAGTAATTGTTTTTGGTATTACCCATTCTGGTGGTAATGTATAAGCTGGTACTTTTTGAACAACACCAAATCTAATACATTTCTTATCCAGGTATGTACCGTTTTTTTGTTTTTGCCCAAATGCTACTTGAACAACCTTGTATGCATTGGTAGAATATAAATCTTCCAATTTTGCTATTAAATTACTATATTCTAAATCATTCATGGTTAATTATAAGATACGAATAGTACGCCTTGACCTTTAGCATTTTGTGTTAATGAAGGGGTTAAAGTAGGCGTTACTGTCGGGGTTACAGTTAATGTAGGCGTTACTGTAGGTGTAGCTGTCGTGCTAGTGGTTGGAGTTACTGACGGTGAGACTGTCAATGTAGGTGTAACGCTACTTGTAGGAGTAACTGATGGTGAAATTGTTAATGTTGGGGTTAACGTTGGTGTTGCTGTTACTGTTGTGGATGGCGTTAAAGTAGGCGTTGTTGTAGGTGTAGGAGTCGGGGTAAGAGTCGTTGTAGCGGTAGGTGTAGGTGTTGGTGTAGGTATAAATGTCTCTGCACTTACTGGAATGGTGGTTACAAGATTTAAATTTGTAAAAAGATTGTACTGTAGTATATTGTCCATTATACCACCTGTAGCAATATAGTCACTATATGAATTATTTGTTATTTCTAAGGTGTTGTTTGGATTGTTAAAATCAATAAACTTTTGTAGTAATGAACCTTCTACGCCTGGCACGTAATTAAAGAATGCATAGTAGTTTGCCACTTCTAAACCAGAAACTCCATTTGGTATTACTAAATTCCATCCCCAAGTACTGTCAACGTTTGATAATGGATATACCAAAGTCTGTTGAGATAGGTTAGTAGGTGTGCTTGTACTTACTAAATTATATTCACCGCTGAAAATTTCATGCGTTACTATAAATCCTGGGTATGCACCTGCTGTGAGCAATGCAGTGCCCATATCTAACTGAGTTCCTAAGTTCGTTCCATATACTTTGCTGTTAACGCTACCTTTAGGGTCAAAATTAGCTTGATATTGATTGGTTTGGCCAAATAAATTTTTGTGTTTTACTGATAAAATATCTGCTAGTCTCTTTAATGATGGCGGGTAAATGTAATTAAAGTTTTGATATGATGAGTTTACCATATCAAGTAACGACTTTAATGAATCTATATTACAATAATCAGGGTCATTTATATTAGAAACGTAATTTGATATCTTTTCATACGTTTCAATACCTAACGTGTTTGGGTCTGAGTTAGCATTGCCTACAATTTGACCAAGATAATTGGTCATTAACTGTGTCTTATCATATAATACAGGCTGTGTTGCAATACTCTTATAAGCAGCAGTTTGATCAAAATCTTCATTTATTTTTCTAATATCATAAGGGCCATTAGAATCATAAATGTTAAAAACAGAAGACCAGCCAGAAACACTAACATTACTATCAGTGTATCCACCATAAATTGAAACGTTTGTTGCAGTTATTGGACTTATTAGATAACCCTTATAGAAACCGCCTTGCGTTAACGAGCTTAAGGTTCCAAAGTTAGAATAGAATTGGACACTTGTAAAGATTTGACCATTGAGACCACTTAAAACAAAGTTACAATTAGAGGGCTGTAATAGATAATAGTCTTTTACGCTATATCCTTGATTATCTATGAGTTGCACAACAAAGTTTATCTTAGTTCCGGCGTACTTTACTGGGAAGATATTAAAATTACCATCAGTAATACCGTTACTTGTTATGCTTAAACCAGTTATCTCATTCCATACGTGAGAATATATAGATGCTGTTTGATTTGATGCAACTGTATTGAGATACGTTGAAACATTATTGCCTACCATTAACTGAGCTTGTGGATCAATTAATGATTTTTGGTCAAATGATGCGAAAATGTTTACGTTGTATGAGCTCATTTAGTTATTTTATGCTGGTGCTGAATAATTGTTATTACCTCTTGGTTGTGGGTATACTACATTAGGTTGTGTTGGGCTGCCTGGG
>Ga0208379_1000940_pt1 | contig 11887 bp, 8 predicted proteins | sample CryBogCBE02Aug07_FD_184559 | JGI IMG/M metagenome (GOLD analysis project Ga0208379, IMG submission 184559) | Freshwater microbial communities from Crystal Bog, Wisconsin, USA - CBE02Aug07 (SPAdes) | ecosystem: Environmental > Aquatic > Freshwater > Lake | place: Crystal Bog, Wisconsin, USA... | reverse complement strand
AGCATTTTGCCTTACTTCCTCTGGGACTTCAATACTCCAGTTAGGCAATCCAGTCTCTTTATTGATTGGGCCGTCAATTTTGCCTTTAGAAATCTTGTCAGCAGTATCAAAAATGTGCGCCCATTCATCTTTAGGAATACTGTTAAGTTTTTGAGGAATATTCTCAAAAGGTGTACCAGTCTGCACTCCATTAGGATCAATATCACCAAAGATTGATTTAATGCCCTTGGACGAGAACAAAGTCTTTTCGGCTTGATGCAATTGATCAGCCTTTTTGTAAAGTTCCTGACCTCCTGCCCCTGCTATATCTTTGTCAATAGCAGTGTTAATCTTTCTAATCACTGACGCATTATCTTTTGTCCATTCTGAATTTAAAGACTTGCGAACTGCATCCCATGCGCCAATAGTATTTGGAGCATATTTATTACCAAATTCATCTTCAAATCCAATAGTCTTAGCCAAATTGATTAGCTTTTCAGCACTAGATGCAACTCCTTCGTTGCCTTTTAATCCAAGACCGGCTCTAAATTGCTCGTTGTTAAGCAAAGTATCAACATGCCCTGTCTTAATCGGATTCTCTCCAACCTTTGTTTTTGCCTCATCATATAATTGATTTTTGGCAGTCTTAAAGAATCCAGTCAATCCTTGATCACCGGCAAAGGCATCATTAATTGCTTGGCCTCTTTCGTAATCAGATGTTAGGGTTTGACTTGCCCCAGTATTTTTAATACGATCTTGAGCATAATTTGACAAAGCATTTTGTTCTCTAGCCAACTGATCCCTTAAAACTTGCGCTTTAGGAGTTTGATTAGAAGATTTAGCCTCGGTATGCTCGTTTCTTAAAGTGTCTTCATTTCCTGTAATTACACCAGTTCTAACCGCATTTTTGTCTCCAAGAATCTCGGTTGCAATTTGCGCTCTAGTTTGTTGTTCTTTTGGAGCTACATCTTTAGAAATGTTGGAAAGTTTCACCATTGGAAACTCTCCACCCTTACCAGTCTCTTGACCTGTAAACTTAGGATATGGATTGGTTGTGGCTTTTGCTGCGCCTGTTGATCCTGCCATTACCTCACTAGATTGAGCAATTGTTGGTTTTACAGGGTTAGCAGTTACTTCTTTAAATTCTTGGGCTAACTTAGCCCCTTCTTTTATTGTTGCACCTCCAACTTTACCAATTGCTTGACCTACAGGTTTTCCTGCTGCAAGTGTCAAAGAATTAATATAGCTTTGAACGTCACCAGTTGGAATTCCTGTTTTCTCGGATATATACTGCGCCCCTTTATTGATATTCTCACCAATAAAGTTTAAAGCATTTTGAGACAATTCATTTTTATAAGCAGGAGTTTCGGTAACTCCAAAAGTCTTACCAAAAGGTTTCTCAAGAGCACCAGTAACTTTAGCAGTTGTGGCTTGAGCCTGTTCAGGGGTTTGTTGTAAGAATCTAGCTACTGGATAAGTAACTTGCCCTGCAACCGCAGGAAGTACACCACCAACTGTTACGTCTGCCAATGAAGAAAGACCAATACCCAAATCTTTTAAGGCATTGATTCTGTTTTGATACATCTTTTCCCCTGCGTTCATTTGTCTTGCAGGAGCTTGAACGACTGGCGAAGTCTGAGTTACTTGGGGAGTTTGTTGGACAACTGGAGCTACAGATTTAGCTTGACTTGGTGTTTCGCCTACATCTTCTAAGAAACTACCAAAATCTGAGGGAGTTGATTTGGATTGTTCAGATGGTTGATAAATGGCTTTAGTTCCATTTTCTTGCTGAACAATTCCGGCAGATATTTGATGACGAATCAAAGGATTATTTAAATCAATCTTTTGATTTGGGTTTAATCCTGTGACTTTTGCAACGTGAGCAATGTAAGCGTTTGTGTCGTTTTCATTTGGAGGAGCCCACTTAGAAATTACATCCGCTAAAGTGCTAACCCCTTTCTTTCCATAACTTGCTAGATTTTTGTCAATCGCTGCAAGTCCTTCCTCTGGAGTTTTGTACTGTGCTAATTTTCCTCCAGGCATAAGTGCGCCTGGATTATTATTCCTGATCGGTGCAGGAACATTCTTAGATTGAGGCTTTTCAGTCTCAACATCATCAAGAAAATCAGCAAATGTTCCCATTACAGACCGCCTGTGTTAACTAATTTTTCAATAACTTGGTGCTTGTCTTTGAATTCTTTTAATAGTTCTTTCTTTTTCTCAGCAGACATTTCAGGAGTTATACCGGCTAATTCATCACGTTTCTGCTTTTTCTGCTCATCCGTCATTGTCTTATCTTCGTGATGATTCATCATTTCAAATAATTTACTGTCTGCGTTATCTGCCCAAATATTTTTAAATGTGTCCATGTTATTTGCGCCATAACGCTTAATAAACTTGGTTGCTGCATTTGTCTGAAGTTCAATATTCTTCATGTCAGACTTAACTCGTCTACCAATAGTTAATAAAACATCTGGATCATAAACTTCAGTTCCATTTGCATGACGTTGAAGTTCTTGTCCTGCAACTGTATCCATTGAGCCACCAGTTGATTTTAAATTGTCAATTTGCATTTTTGCAATAAGTTTAGACAATTCTTGATATTGTGGATCAGCAGTTGCAACATTTGCTTGTCTAATTCCTGCATTTAAAAGATTGCTTACAGGATTAGTTCCAGGAACTCTTAAAGTTTCTTCTTTAACCTTTTGAACTTGTTTGAGCATGTCATCCAAAGTTCTGCGTTCTGTAATAAGATTTTTCTTTCTATCTATCAATCCGCTGACGTATTGACCGCCCTCTTGAGTCTTTGTATCTTCGTTAGGAAGTGGTGCGTAATTAGTACCAGGTTGACGAACAGGAAACTGGAGTTGTGGCAATATTGGGTCTTGAGCCTGTTGTTTGCCTTGCGCTTGTGGAGGAGCAATAGGAAACTGTCCAGGAGGCGTACCAGGTGCGCCAGGAGCCAAGTTAGTTTGTTGTTGTGGTTGATTAGGATTAGCAAACTGTACAGGGTTTAAAGTCTGTGTAAGTGCGTTGTAAACAGACGGAGGTTGTCCATTTGCGCCAGGTTGTAAACTACCAAGGATTTTGTTTAACTGATCCGAATTAGTTATTGTTGAAAAATGCTCTTGTTTAATAAAGTTGTGATAAGCCTCTTGATCTTTCTTTTTATCTCCTGTTGGTGTAGGAGCCATTCTCAAATGTAAAAGAGCCTCATCTGGAGTTAATGCACCTTCAGCAATTAAAGAACCTAATTCTTTTGCGTGTTCTTCAGGAGTTACAAGTCCACCTTTATCAATTTTTTGAACCAACCCACCCAAACGTTGACCAGAAATAGTGTTCTTTTGAACTAAGTTTCCTAGTTTTTTACTAATAATGTCTTGTTGTGCGCCTTGTTGACCAAGTAAAGATGTAATTGTTGGAGCTAAATTAGTCGCTGCTTCTGGAGTTTTAGAAAGCATACTAATAACACCAGGGATATTTACATTTCCGTTTTCGTCTGTGTTTTGTTGAATAGCTTTAGAAGATGCTTTGTTTAAAGCCATTTCTTGCTGAAGTTGTTGAAGTTGCAAATTACCTTGCTCAATTGCAAGATTGTTCTTTTGCAATCCCATAAGATTATTTACAAATCCACTAAAATCGGGAATGTTTTGTTTTGTAGGAATTATTGAAGCATCTATTGGCATATTTATTCCTTAAATTAAACCGATTAATGCAGCTATATCAGGACTCATACCATAAACAGATGCGTCTGTTGTGGCAGCTCCTGCTCCTCCTAAACCACTTAATCCAGACCATAACTTAGACCCTGCATTTGATAATGCGGTATTCATTCCTGACTTAGCACCAAGAGAATAAATTCCTGAGCCACCAAGTCCTAATTGCATCAAACCATTCATTGCATTTGATTGAGCATTTCCTGCTGCAACTTGTCCTGCTGCGGTTGCATTTGCTCCACCCATCAAAGTATTGCCTACGTTTTGTGCGTTTTGCATACCCATTGTGCCAAGTCCGGCAGCAGCGTTTTGCCCCATTCCTACACTATTCATGTAATTATTAAGGTAATTCTGATAATTGCTCTGAGCAAGTCCAGTTGTATAGTTTTGTAAACCTTTTTGTTGCGCCCCAGATAAATTTTGACCAGTCGCAGATTGTTGGTTTTGTAACTGTTGAAGTCCTTGATTTAGGGTAAATTGATAGCCTGGCACGTTTTGTAATGCAGTTTGTATTCCTGCGCTACCTTGTGGGCCAACCCCTAAAAGGTTCATAAGTTGAGGCATTGTGGCAGTACCAAGTCCCATGTAAGGAGACATATTCTGCTGATTAGTCTGAAATTGCTGATTCTGTAGGTTTGCAGCATAATTTGCAGCGTTGGCTTGAGTTTGGGCAGCGGATTGAGCAGCTTGAGCCTGTTGATTAGCCCCTGTCAAATCTCCAACCAAACCACCAATTGCATTAGTAATAAACGACATTATTCTCTCCCCATCATTACCATAGACCGATAAACACCGTCTCTAAGGTAAGCCTTGCTAATCCTACCCTCCTCGACAAATCCGCACCGTAGTGCCAATTTTAACGCAGAGGTGTTCCATTCACCAATAGTTCCAAGGAACTTTCTTGCTCCTTTTTGCCTCATTTTCTCAAGACAATCTAAAAAGAAAGAATCTACTCCTTTTGCCCCTTTCAACATACAAATGTGAACCTCGTACATTGTCGGAGTTGAGGGCCTAAACATCACAAAACCATGCGTATTTGTGTAGTAAATCTCACCCTCTTGATACCCAAAATTCTCTTTTTTAATTCCGTCAACCTTAACCCACTTCCAAACCCTATCATCTCGCATGACCAATTCAATAAAATCTTTCACAAAATTACCCATCTTGAGCCACTTGGAACGGTAATTGTCACCCCTGAACTGATTGTTACCGGCCCTGCTGAATGAGCAGAATACCCACTTGGGATTGAATAAGTCGTGCCAATTGTCTGATTATTAACAAAAATACCGCCTGATGCACTCAAAATAGGCGCAGTACTACCACTAGGGTAAGTACCAGAAACCGTTAAATTACCAGTTATGTTTAAAGAACCAGTAGTCGGTACTAAAGTATCGGTAACTGCATTTTCATTGATAGCCATGATTAAACGTCCGTTGCGCCTTGGTATTGGCTCATTGTTTTTAACACTTCATATATTGCATGGAGCAAATCACCCTTTCCTGCTATGTCAGCTAATCCAATGTAGTGAGCATGTTCTTGGACTGTGCTCATATTAGCCTCTCTAGCATCTTTGCTATAGTGGACTGCTACTTGAACTTGGATATTATCCTTGTTACCAAAGAAGTTCGTGACTCTGGCATAAGCCTGTGGAGCAGGACTGCCAAATTGTGTTTGTGTGAGGTTGAGTTGTAATGCCATGATTTATTCCTTATAAAAGTTCTGCAGTATCTAATCGGCAATTCCAGTTAATTGTAGTGCTTGCTACACCAGTTACTTTAATTCCTAATCCACCATTTGTAGTATCTGCAACTGCAGTTACTGCTCCAACAATACCCCATCCTGCTGATATAGCACCAGATGTTGCTCCAAGTAAAGTTACAGTTGGTGTTCCAACCATAGCAACTGTACCAACTCCAGAGCCTGTACGTTGAATAACACCTTTAATTTCCCAACCCGCTACATCAGTTGTAGCAGTATTTTTAGCAGATATTAATCCTCTAAATGTGTATACGCTAGAGGTTGATGCAGATGGAGCAGGAAGAACTGCAATATTAGTTGTGCTAGGAGTTGCATTTGCATTATCAGAAACTAATTCTTGAGGAGTTGCAGTTGTAGTTTGTCCACTATATACATTCATTGATGATTGTGAAGCGCCAACCCCTGCACCTGCACCACTAAAAAATGTAGGTCTTCCACCAAAAACTACATTTCCGTAAATGCTTCTTGTTCCTAACCCAAAACCATTTAAAGTTGTTGAATATTGACCTGTTGCATAATTTTGAAAACCACTAACAACAATTGCGCCTGTTGCTGAAGCATTATTTCCGTATCCTGCAATAATTGCAGAATAAGAAGAAGATGCAGAATTTCCAGAACCACCACCAACGTAAGAACTTACACCAGATGCAGTATTTCCTGCTCCTATTCCTGCGGAAAACCAACCTCCTCCAGTAACAACTGCACCTAAAGCAGTAGCTTGATTACCCCATCCACCACCAACAAAACTCCAATCCCCAGATGCGGTATTCCTATTACCCGCAGTCCCTGCATCACCCCCACCACCTACAAAACTATAAGAGCCTGTTGCTTGGTTGTTTCCTCCGCCTACCACTATACCGTGGGGTGTGTAGAAAGATAGGGTTGGTGAACCAGATGCGTTAGCGTTTTGAGATAGGGTTAGTGATGTTCCTGAAATGGCTGAGACATAAGTGTAAGAAACAATGCCTGTACCAGTTATTAACTGACCAACTTTAATGCTTGCATTTGAACCAGATAGGGTGACCGCAGTAGATCCAGATGTTACTGTTGTGGTTGCTTGAGTGGTTACAGTTGAAGCAGATGTGCCTGAATTTGATGCTCCTCCACCAATAATATTAAAATATCCTGCCGCAGTATTAGATAAACCATTACCAATAAAACCGTATGGACTATTAATAGTATTTGAACCACCCGCTACAATAGAAGCATAAGACCCACCTGTATTAACTACATTTCCATTACCCGCACCAACAAATGAATTTCCTGATAGAGAATAATTATTTGCACCCGCACCAACAAAAGATGTATAGCTTGTTGATGTATTGTTTTGACCACCGACAATAACTGATGCGCTTCCACTAGCAACCATTGATGCTGAACTTCTAAGTGTCTGCCAATCCACCGCATTAGCACCCCTAGTATTACCTCCTGTAGCAGTAGAGTCTGTCTTTTGTGCTTGTAGTGCGCCTGTTCCTAAAGGTTGTAGTACAAGAGGTGTATTTGTTCCACCCGCTGCTTTAATTGATGGATAAGAAGCATCACCCACAACTTGAATGTAAGTTGTAGATCCATCGCCAAGGGTTGCAGTTCCTGTGGACTCTAAGGTTGTAAACTTTCCTGTTGAAGCAGTTGTAGCACCAATAGGTGTATTGTCTAATGCAACGGCCTGTAATCCTGAAGATGTAAGTTGCATCTTCCAAGCAGATTTAGCTTGAGTAAAGCCTCCAACGTACCATTGATGGTAATTTGTTGATCCAGTTGAATCAGTTGCGTAAACCAAATTACCAGAATAACTACTGTTTAACGCTGAACCAAATAGATAAGCCTCATTAGGACCAGTACAAGTATAAACAGGATCGGCATAAGTAGGGCTTGTAAATCCTAAATCTGCCCATCCATGTGCGTCAGTGCTATTGCTTGAATAAGCCACCAAATCAGCAGATGAACTAATGCCGTTTTGTGCGTTGTAAACATAAGTCTGAACGTAATTAGTAGTTCCTGGGTTTCCTGTAAAGGCTGCAACTGGGTTTGTCAATCCACCCAAAGCAGACGCAGCGCCCACCAGTAAATAAGTTCCGTTGTATTGAAGTTGTGAACTTGAGTTAAATGCGCTTGTACCGTTTCCGTAAGGAATGTAATTAGCCGTTAAACTTGTTAAACCAGTTCCACCGTTACCAACCGCCACAGTTCCAGTTACGTTAGCAGCGTTTCCGCTAATATTTCCTGTGACTTGAGAACCAGGTAAGCTAAGTGCGCTAAGTGTAGTCAGCGTTGAATTGGAGGTTGCCGTAATGTTCGCAGCAGTTCCAGTTGTATTCTGATTGAACGTAGGCCAGGTAAATGTACCAGTAGAAAAGTTACCAGACTGAGGAGTTCCAAGGATAGGAGTAATCAAAGTGGGGGAGGTTGCCAAAGCTACAACCGTTCCTGATCCAGTCGTTGAGTAAGATGTACCCCAAGCACTACCTGTTGAATTGGGTATCCCTGCGCCTGGATAGACCATTCCTGCTGCAGCGTTAATTGTTATTGCTGCCGAACCGTTATAAGTTGTACCTGAACTGAAAGTAATATTACTTCCTGCGGTCAGATTAAACAAATTATTACCTAAAGCAACTCCCGATATGGTTGAGTTGGCAAGTTGAGCATTTGTAATTGTTCCAGACAATGCCGTTGTTGGAATTGTTGTGGAAGATGTTACATTGCTTGATCCATTGGCATACATATACCCTGTCAAACCAGTTACCGCTAAATTAGCAGTAGTTAGATTTGTAAAGGATTCACTTGCAGACCCTGGGATTCTTTCCCATTTACCATTACCAAATATTGCCCAGTCTCCAACCACCCAAACGGCATTACCATCTAAGTTTGTTGTTCCTGCTACAGATACCACATAGTAGTAACCCTGAGTGCCTACTGAAGACGTTAAAGTCGGTGTATTTGTACTTGCGTTCCAAGTTCCTTGATAGGCCGGTGCGTTTGTCGCTGCCGTTGTGACCGAAGTAACAATACCTTGAGAGTTAACTGTAATAACTGGAACAACTGAGCCTGAACCATAAGTACCAGAGCTAACCCCTGAAGTTGGAAAATCAGAATTAACCAATGATCTAAATGTGGGAGTTCCAGACGATCCGTTTGGTGCAGCGAACACCGTATTAGCCGTTTCACTTGCTAAAGTAGCCGTTAAAGTGCCTGAACCAGTTACAGGTGAACCGCTAACAGTAAAGATTGATGGTAATGACAAACCTACGCTTGTAACCGTTCCTGTGCCTGTAGCTGAGAGTGTTCCCCCCGAGAAAGTCACTCCAGTACCAATCGTTACATTTGAGAAACCACCCGATCCATTGCCGTAAAGTAAAGATGTGCCGGAAGTTTGGGGCGCAGGAGTATAAGTCAATGCGGTAGTTACATCGCTAGACGTAAGCGTTACCACTCCAGTCCTAGAGTTAAAAGAAGTAACCCCAGGAACCGACTGTACTGAATATTTGACGTTACCTTGACCAGTAACTATCTGCCAACCACTACCATGCGTATAAGTTAACTTATCTTGTGCGCTGAGTTGTACATAAATTAACTGGTAAGGTGTAGAAGTGTCCATCACCTGAATGGTGACGTTCGCTGCGACTGTATCGGTGTTTAAAACCGACAACATATCAATATCTCTTGTTGTACTAACAGCAGGAGCAGAGCAAATTGTTACCGCAGTTGTTCCGTTAGAGTTGGATAACTGAGTTGCGCCTAAATAAGATGTAGACGTTTGATCAGAATAGCAGACAACAATCTGCAAAGGGTTGGTCGTTGTTGCGCCCCCTAAGTAGAGTTGTAGTGATCTATTTACTGTATCAAGTCTTATCATAATTATCCATGCCTTGCGGAGAAAGCCAAACTTGACGGAGAACTACCCCCACCAGTTGCGTTTAGCGTTCCACCAGTAAAAGTTAAATTTGTTCCAATAGTCACAGGTTTTAACGATCCACCGCTTCCGTAAATAATTCCTGCAACCGTTGTATCCAACGTCATTGTCGCATTTTCACCGTAAGTTACAGTACCTGAAAAACCATTTTGATTCTGAATTGTTAAATTGTAAAGACCTTGACTTTGAATCTGAGTTAAGCTAAGTGGAGGTGTGTCTGGCCCTCCAGTTCTTTGATAAACCTGAACCAAAAACATTAACCACGTCTGATTTACCGATCCATCAGCGTTGAGGAACGGTACTCCTAGATGTGGTAAGTTTGAGGATAGATTACTCATTTTCTGTTTTGCTCTACGTCAACAAACGCACCATTCAGCGCAGTTTTAACAGGGTCTGACCATTGGAGTTGAAATACTCTATCTCTAGCCATTCCCAACCGCCACCAAGAAATCGAGGTTAAATACTGTCCAGTTGTGCCCATTGTTTGTCCAACTGGATTACCAAAAGTCCTACCCCGATCATCCGACCAGGATAAATAAACCGTTGCCGGTGCGTTACCTGATTCCATCTCAGCAATAAAATGTTTGTATCTCAAACGGTTAGAGTCATCATCTTCGGTATGATAAAAACTTCTAATCCGAACAATTGGCCCACCAAAATCAGAATAATTGTTTTGGTCTAAAACGTACAAATTGCCGTTTTCCCAGTCTCCTACGACAAGATTGCCATTAGCAAACGCAAAACAATTGCTCCTATGCCTATTAAAATCACCATCATTGTCCGTCCATAACCACTCGTTCCATTGATTGTTAGACAAATCAAAAACCCAAGTTTTATTAGCTTGTGGGAACGTCAATACATAAAAGAAATGTCCATTTAACTCATAAGTGTATGCAATAGCATCGGATAACTTAGAGTAAGTCTGAATCTCTTGATCCATTGCAAAGGTAGAAATCTGAACCGCACCAAAGTTTTGACTACGGCAAACATAAGCCTGACCCTGTGGACTTTGAGCCAACCAGTACACCTCACCGTCCATTTGAGCAATAGAGTTAGTCGCAGCGCACCCATATTGAATAAACGAACCTGGCAAGATTTGAAAAGGAAAAGCAGTATTTCCTGCATTAAACCAAACTTCAGAGGTAAATTCACCCAGTAAGTATATATAACGTCTTGATATACCTATGCCCACCAAATTATCAGGTGAACCAGACTTTGAAGCGTAGTTAAGTGGGTCAAACTGTGCCGTATTAATCAGGGAAATGTACCATTCTCTAGTCCCTGGATAATTACAAACAAAGTAACCATCCACATAATTAACTTGGTTTGATCCGTAAAAGCCTGGTTGATTGATAACCGAGAACGTATTGGTCGTAATGTTGTAGTCGTATCCTGCGCTTGTTCCGTCAACAATCAACAAATCAACTTGATTGTCAACCATCGAAACAGGCCCAAGGGAACTTGCGAGATTGCCAATAGGAGTAAGAATCCAATCAGTAGAAATACTGTAAAAAGTGTTGCCACAAACACCATAAAGTTGATTATTACTTGCATAGTAAAGCCCCCTCCAAGATGTTTGAGCAACTTGTCCTATCTTTGTTAGACCAGGTGTAGGGTAGTGCGTAAAAGGAAACACCACTCCTTCAGGGTTTTGCTCCATGTATAAATTAATACATCTTTGCGCCCCTGCAATAATGCTTTTGGTCTGGTATGCACCATTAGTTAGTGCTGCTTTTCCCATTATCCGGCACTACCAACATAGAAATCTCCATAAATATTGTAAGCACCAGACTTTCCTCTGAGTGCCACAGGCATGTGGAGAAGTGGAATTTGTGAATTGACTTCCTCAATCGCTCTCATGGATGCCTCTGCATATCCTGTGAGTTCTGGAGTAATCGGTAAACCATAAATAACACAGATAATTCGAGCTAAGTTCCATTGCATCGCTGAAAGATACTCTGGAGGCATAGTTACAGTATCCGTAATCGTCTGAAAAGCCTCCAACTGTGTCATCACAGTCAAGAATATCTCATACTGATTATTAGGTACAGGCCAAACGTAAATAGTACCGAGTGGGTAACCTGTGTTGTAGTAAATATACTGAGGAAAAGCGTTTAATTTCTTAATAGATATGCGGTTGTAATCCTCATTAGCCCTTAAGACTTCCAAAGGATAGTCAACAGGCAAAGGACTACCAGATTGCATCCTAAAAAACGCTGATTCTAGTTTGACTGGACGAGTAATGTTGAAATCACCACCAGTTCCGATTGTGTATGAGATTTGTCCTGTAGCAACTTTAGAAGTCGTTACCAGGTTATACACCATGTAGCGTCTGCGTTGCCATTGGGCAAGCATCATGTTTAATTGGTTGAAACAATCATTAATGTCGGTTGCGTTGGGAGTCTGACCAACACCAATGACGTTTGCTATTTTTAACGCTTGAGTGATTAGATCAGAGGGAGTTGTCGGCAGCGGTTGAGTCATTTTTTGGTCTGCCCCTCTTAATTTCTTTTTGCTCAACCGC
>Ga0208379_1000939_pt1 | contig 11888 bp, 11 predicted proteins | sample CryBogCBE02Aug07_FD_184559 | JGI IMG/M metagenome (GOLD analysis project Ga0208379, IMG submission 184559) | Freshwater microbial communities from Crystal Bog, Wisconsin, USA - CBE02Aug07 (SPAdes) | ecosystem: Environmental > Aquatic > Freshwater > Lake | place: Crystal Bog, Wisconsin, USA... | reverse complement strand
GTCTTTGCCGCTACGGAAACGGGTGTGACCTCTGGCTCGGTCGATCCCGCCGCCATCGACGAATGCGCCGCCGATTTGGCGGTCACCATCGTGGTCGCCCTGCGTAAGCGAATCATGGCCGACGGCAACGGTGACGCCAGTGAGCGGGCCAACGCTGCCTACAAGGAGTGGCGCGGCGCCCGCGTGGAGCGACTCTGTACCGACGTCGCGCGCCGGGCCTTTCATGTAGGCGTGACGCAAAGTGCCGTGGGTCGCCACGTGCAGTTCATCGTGGCCCCGAATGACGCCCCGTGTGACGCGTGCGCCCTCGACGCGGCGGCACCGCCCCGCGCCTACGGACAGGCATTCCCGAGTGGGTCCCTCTATCCGCCGCTCCACGCCGGCTGCGCCTGCACCGTTCTGCCGCACTAGGGCGCCGTATTGAGGCGTAGGCTTCAATCATGAGCGCTTCTACCCCTACGGCCCCCCTTCGACGAATCGGACGTTTTTCGCCGCGGTCGCTCGTCGTGGGTGCCGGTGTACTCCTCCTCATTCTGTTCACGTCGCTGCGGTCACTGGCCATGTTCTGGACCGATCAGATGTGGTTCTCGCAGGGGGGCTTTGGGGCCATTTTCACCAAGATGCTCGTCACGCGGATCGAGCTGGGAGTGGCCTTCGGCCTCTTCTTTGCCGTCATCATGTGGGGAAACCTGATGTTGACCGACCGCTTCGGTGCACGTGATTTACAGTTCAATCCCGAAGACGAAGTGGTTCGCCGTTTCCAGGAAGCGGTGCGACCTCGCGCCGGCCGTCTCTACGCCATCGTGGCCATTGTCATGGGCGCTATTGCTGGTCTCAACGCCTCGACCCAGTGGCAGACCTATTTGCTGTTTCAACACGCCACCTCCTTTGGTAAGAAGGACCCCCTCTTCCACTTGGATGTCGGTTTTTACGTGTTCAAGTTGCCCTTCTACAACTTCGTGACGACGTGGCTGCTGGTGTCGCTGTTCGTGACCCTGCTCGTTTCGACGCTCTTTCACTTCTTCAACGGGGGCATCCGCGCCGCTCACGCCACGCCACGCGTCTCTCCTCGGGTCAAGGCGCACTTGAGTGTGATTGGCGCGGCAATTGCCCTGCTCAAGGCCGTGGGGTACCTCCTCGCCCGCTGGCACTTGGCGAACTCCACCAACGGGCTCGTGCAGGGAGCGGGCTACACCGACGTGCACGCTCGCATTCCGGCCCAGTCAATTCTCCTCTTCCTCTCCCTCGCCGCGGCCGTCATCTTGTTGGTCAACGTGAGGAATCGCGGCTGGTCGCTCCCCGCCGTCGCCGTTGGCCTGTGGGCCTTCGTGGCCCTGATTATCGGTGTTCTCTATCCAGCCGTCTTGCAGCAGCTCAAAGTGTCTCCCGCGCAGGCCACTTTGGAGGCCCCCTACATCAAGCGCAATATCGCGGCCACCCTCGCCGGGTTTGGTGTTCAGTCGGTCAAGTACCACAGCTTCGCCGATCAGACCTCCGTACCGTCCGCGGTGTTGAAGGCTGACGCCCCGACCCTGTCGAACATTCGACTGTGGGACCCCGCGAGTGAGATTTCCTTAGCGACAGTGACTCGTCGTCAGTCGATCCGCTCGTACTACACCTTCAATTCGTTGACGGTCGACCGGTACCTGTTGCGTGGCAAGGTGCTGCCCGTGCTGATTGGCACCCGCGAACTGTCCACGGCCAATCTGCCTTCGCCGTCGTGGGTGAACACCCACTTGCAGTACACCCACGGGGTTGGTGTTGCGGTCCTCGCGGCCAACCAGGTCGATCCCGCCACCGGAAACCCGATTTTCAACGTGGCGGACGTCCCGCCAGTCTCCACCGCGGGCATGCCAACCCTTACGCAACCCGACATCTACTTCGGTTCGGGACTCAGTGGCTGGGTCGTGGCCAACTCGAAGCAGAAGGAGCTTGACTACCAGGTCAATAGTGGCCCCAACGCCGGCTCGCCCGTCGAAACGAATTACGCCGCCAAGGGCGGTGTTGCCGTCGGTGGCAGCCTTAGCCGGTTGGCGTTGGCGCTGCGTCTCGGGGATTTCAACTTCCTGATTTCCAACCAGATCACGCCGCAGAGTCGCGTGCTCTTTGTTCGTGACGTCACGGCAATGGCTGAGAAGGTTGCCCCGTTCTTCTCGTACGGAACGTCAACGTATCCCGTGATTGTCAATGGCGGCGTGGACTTCGTGCTCGACGGCTTCACCACGACCGATCAGTACCCGTACAGTCAGAACGCCAGCAATCTGAACTTAAATGAAGGAAACCTTCCCGCGAGTTTCAACTACCTGCGCAACTCGGTCAAGGTTGTCGTCAACGCCTACACCGGTCACATTGACTTCTACGCCGTCGATCCCTCAGACCCGATTCTTCAGGCCTACGAAGCAGCGTTCCCAGGGCTGATTAAGCCCATGAGTGCGATGCCCGCCACGATTGTCGCGCACCTGCGCTACCCGACGTCGCTCCTGTCGGTCCAGGCCGCCGTGTTGGGTCGCTACCACATCACTTCCGCCAGTGCCTTCTACAACGCCTCGGACCGCTGGGAAGTCTCGCCGACGACCGGCGCCGGCACGCCGAGCCAGGCACTGAACGTGTCGGTGTCGACCGACGCCCAGGGCAACCCGATTTCGATCGGGTACGCCCCGATGTCTCCGGTGGTGGGGGTGGGGTCACTGCCCCAGGCCTCGCACCAGCAGTTGCTCGAGACCCTGGCCTTCGTGCCGGCTGGTAACGCTGGCACCATCCAGACACTTACCGCCTTTATGGTGGCGACCTCGGACCCGGGTGATTACGGACAACTCCACGTGTACGAGATGCCCCGCGGTCAGAGTGTGACGGGACCGGCACAGGCCGACTCAGAAATCCAGGCCAACGCCGCCGTTTCGTCCATCATCACGCCGCTCGACCAACACGGTTCGCAGGTGCTGCTGGGTAATGACATTCTCGTGCCACTCGACCAGAGCGTGCTCTACATCCGGCCCCTCTACGTCACGGCGCAGTCGAATTCGCTACCGCAGTTGCGCTACGTGATCGCTGTCTTCAACCAACAGGTGGTCATTGCCCCCACCCTGTCGGGGGCCTTGAGCCAAGTCTTTGGTAGCGCCGTGAACACCGGTGGTGGCGGATCGACTGGTGGCGGCAGCACGAAGCCGGGTCAGACCGCGAGCTACTACCTCAACCAGGCCAGTCACGACTACGTTCTCGCGCAGGCGGCGTTGACCGCTGGAAACCTCGGTACGTACCAAGCCGAGGTCAACGCCATGAACGCGGCACTGACCCAGGCGCAGAAGGCTCTCAAAACGAAATAGTGCTTTGGCACGTCGGCGCCGCCATCGTGTAGGATAGAACTCCCAACGCGGGGTGGAGCAGTCTGGTAGCTCGTCGGGCTCATAACCCGAAGGTCGTAGGTTCAAATCCTGCCCCCGCCACGAAGAATTAATCAATGAACGTCGAGACCCCAGGATTATCCTGGGGTCTCGTTGCGTCCGGGGTGTCACTCGTCTATCTATAGGTTGATAGCACGAGGCACTTCGGGTCTAGAAGGTGAACAAAAAGGGTGGCGACTTTTTTGGTCGGCCCTGTTGTTGTGGCAGCTCGCACCATTCCAATGAACGATGAAATGGAGCGGCCTTCTCGGCGGTAAAGCCCATATAGCCAGCGGGTCGCGGAGATTTTGTCGGAAAAAACTCTGCCGTGGCTGGCAGCCACATCGGACGGGTAAAGACGCCGATCACGAGTAGCCCCCTAGCGGCAATAACGTACTCCACCTCAAGTATTTTCGACGACGGAAGTTTCCATCCATACCGACACGCTTCGTACGCATCGACATTCTGCTCGAGTGCCTCTTTGCTGACAAAGAGAATCAGTGACTTTTCCGGAAGCACCACTTCCCGAGGTGCGTAGTGCTTCTCGCCGCCAATGTGCCAATGGCGCGACCCGTTGAACTCGCATTCGTACCAATGCTTGCTTAGCCGCATCGCTTCGCATCGTGCGGTGACTTCGCTCTGGTACAGCACTTTTGGTTTGCCACTTCGTGTGAAATGTTCCGCAATGACTCGCTTCGCCATAGCCCTCCTTTCAGGTCGATCTCGGACATGTGACTACTATCACGCAGCTGTTACGTGGCGTTCGCCTCGATCGTGAGGGTGGGTAGGCGTTGCTAAAAGGCCGTGAGACGTGGTGATCGCATCACCACGCTGTCTCGTCAACGTACTGCCGTGGTTGCGGCGAGGACCAGTGTTCGCCGGCTGGCGGGTATTACGATTGGCATAGCCGGACTCGCGGCGTACGGGTTCGCTACCGAGAGTGTGACCTACAGCCTCTACGGTCACGCCACCGTGCGTTACGCCGGCGTTCCGGCGTTGGCGGTGAACGTGGCTATCGCCGCTGGGGAAGTGGCATTGCCCATCTCCGCGAAGGGCGCCGTACCGCGGCTCGGGTCCTAACGGCGGCGTAATCGAACGAAGCGGAATCGACTCATCACAGTCCAGATATCCATAGCCAGTTGGCGTGATAACCGACGTGCCCAATCCCGATGATCAGGAGACCGATCACAACGACCAACACGACGGTCTTAACCGCGAGCGTCTTGGCGGCGTCCTTGAAGCGTGCCCAGAGTGAGTCTTCGTCCCGCATTGCGCCGTCGTCAATGGGCGGAGTGCGCTTTGTTCCGCGGAGGTTGTACTGCATGGTCAGAGGCTACCCTCGGTGAGACGTTGATGCGACCTTTTCGTGGCGCAGCCTGCCAAACCGGGGGCGTGGCGGGGAACAAGAGACGGTTCCAATCGTCAATACCCAGAGTTAGGTAATTACCCCAATGTGTCGAACTGCGCGATGACGCGGTGCGGGCACAGCACGGGCAGGCTTGGCGCGACCTGGTCGCCCGTAATGGGGGGTGCTCACCCTTCAGTACGTCCCGTCACCCTCCGCGTCCTCAAGCGCATGCGGGCCACGGCAGCATGCGCCATTGACGGTGGCGGTATGACTGAGGCTTGACTCCGCCGGCGGTATCGGCATGGTGCTAAAGAGTTGCATGGTTCTCACACTCTCGTGACATTTTCGTAGCAAAACGTTAAGGTCAGCCGTGTTTGATTAGGCACATGACAAACACCACCACCAAGCGAGCCTTCGGGTTCCGTTCATTGACGGGCGCCTTCGGCGTGACCGTCACCGCAGTAACACTCGTTGTGGCTACGGCCGGTGCTGCACCCGCCCCCCACTCCACGCCCAAGAAGCCCGTCCCCGTTGTGAACCTGTCGCTGTACAGCGCTCAGGGGTATGACTCGTACGTTGTTGCCGCCTTCAACGCAGCGAATCCTTCCATTCACATCACACTGAATGACAACTCGACCGGCACCCTGCTCACCCAGATCGCCGCCGAACAGGCCAGTGGCAACCCCACCTGGAACATGATGTGGGCTGACGGTGCGACCTGGGCCGCTCAGTTCGACGTTTCCGGCTGGACTAAGCACGGCATCCTGCCTTCCGGCGTCAACTTTAACACCGCTGGACTGACCAACCTGCCATCGAACAAGAGCTTCGTCCCGACTGGCGTCACGGTCACCGGTGGTCTCTGCTACGACACCGCGGCAACGCAGGGAGTATCGCTGCCCTCGACGTTCGCAGGTTTGGTCAACATGCCAAACGGATCGCTGGGCATGAACAACCCGTCGCGGTCTGGTCCGACCTACCCACTGATTGCGGGAGAAATGGCCCACTTGGCCGGTATTTCGTCGTCGACCACCAAGTCTCCGTCGACCGCCCAGGTCACCGCTGGTATCAAGGCTGGTGAGAATTTCCTCAAGGCACTCAAAGCCAAGGGCCTTCAGGTGCACAACACCAACGGTCCGACCCTGGGCGCTATGGAGTCCAACCCCGCCACGTTGTCAGCCGCAACCATTCAGACCTCCGCTTGCTACGGCGACATCGCCGCTGGTTACTGGCCTACTGGTGCAGTCAAGTACCTCGATTACTCGGTGGCACTTCCCAGCGCGATTGCTGTGAGCAAGGACGTGACCCCGGCGCAGTTCGCGGCCGCGAAGAAGTTCATCGCGTTCGTACTGTCGCCCCAGGGTCAGCGCACGATGCAGGCCGGTGACCCCCAGGGTGACGGTCTCTTCTGGCCTGTGATCTCGGGCGTCGACCCCGAGCAGGGTCTGCCCTCGTACGCCAGCACCAACGCGTACGCGATCAACCCCTACGTGTGGGGACCGCTCCAGGACATTATTGACTCCTGGTTCACCAACAACATCGCGAATTAAGTTCCTCAACTCACTCTCCTAGAGGGCAAGGCCCCAGTAGCGAAGGCTGCTGGGGCTTTGCCCTATCAAGAAATCAGCTCATGAACCTCCAGAAAAAGATCCCGCCACGAGCGCATCGGATTAAGTGGTCCGGCATGGTCCTGTGGTTGATTCTGGGCTTCTTGGTCATTATTCCGGTAACGGTGTTTCTCTTCGCCGCTGTTTCCCCGCGGTTCCTTCGCGTGGGGCCGCAGTGGTTTACCTTGCACAGCATTGGCGAGGCGTTCACCGGCTACACCGGTCGAGGCATCATGGATTCGCTGCTGGTGTCCACCACTGTTGGCATATTGGCCACGAGCGCGGCGACCACGCTCGCGTGGCTGGTGCATCGAACGACGCTCTACGGTGCTCGAATCATCGGCGGGATGATGTGGGTGCTGCTACTGATTCCGACCTGGATGATGACCATCGGCTGGACCAATTTGATAATGCCCGGCGAATTGGCGACCGCGTTTGGTCTCAATACCGTTCACCTATACCACGCGTTCTATGGACCCGCCGGCATCATCCTCATATTGACAACGGCTGCGCTGCCCTTTTGCTATTTCGTCATTTCCGCGGGACTTCGGGGCCTGGGCTCGGAATTCGAAGATGCGGCGCGTGTCCATGGCGCGGGCCTGCGGCGCACGTTGACGACGGTGTTGCCCATCATTGCGCCAGCATTGCTTTCGGCTTTCGCGATTGCTTTCGCCGAATCAATAAGTGACTTTGGCGTGGCTTTCACCCTCGGCGCCAATACGCACTTTCCGATGGCGACATTCACCCTATTCAACGCCATCACGGCGAATCCGGCAAATTTCTCCGTAGCGGCAGTCATTGCGGCTGTCCTCATTCTCTGCACGGTGCCGCCCATCATGCTCCAGTCGCGGGTGACGCGCGGGCGGTCATACGCCGTTCTCGGGGCTCGGACCCGAAGCGTACGTCGCTACAGCTTCACACCCGTGCGCCGCATCGTGGTCTCAGTGGCGACGTTTGCGGTGCTGATTGTGCTCACAATTTTGCCACTGGTGGCGTCTATCGCGACAAGCTTCACCCGCACCATTAGTTTTGAAACCCGAACCGGTATTCACTGGTCAACGCTGTCGTATCACAATATTTTCAGCCCGCCGCCATCGATCATGTCGCTGGGTAGTGGCCTCTGGATGAGTAATCAACTCGGCGTGTACGTGGCATCGGGCACCGTGGTCTTGGCCTACGTACTCGCTCGCCGTTTGGCGTCAACCCGCGGGGGTGCGAGTCAGCGCATTGCTGATGTGTTCCTACTGGGCTCGGTCGCGGTCCCCGGGGTTGTCCTTGGTGTTGGCTACATCCTCTTTTACAATCAAGCGATCATCGCCAATCACGTCATCAGCCTCTACCAAACGATGCCTCTTTTGGTTATGGGGTTGATCGCGTCAGCAGCCCCAGGGCAGTCGCGATTGCTCATCGGGCCGGTCTCGCAAATTCAGTCATCCATGGCGGAATCGGCACGAGTGCACGGGGCGGGACGCTGGCGCACCTGGCGAACCGCGAGTCTGCCCCTGTTGTCGCGAACATTAACGTGGGCGTGGGTATTGACCTTCACGAAGACCATCTCCGAGCTGGCCGTCGCGCAAATGCTGTTGGTGCCAGGCCACGAGCCGGTCTCCGTGATTATTGAAACGACGCTGGGTACTGTCTTTGCGCCCATTGGCTCGGCCGCAACGGTCATGGTGCTGGCCGAAATGCTCGGCGTCATCATCGTCGTGCTCGGCGTGTACCGAATCGTCACCCCCAAGGGGTGGCGTCGAATTGGAGAGGTGGGATCACTGCGATGAGTGCTCGAGCAGTAGGCGTCCGAATTGAGAATCTAACAAAGTCCTTTGGCGACAAAGTCGCGCTCCGTGACGTGTCGCTCGACATGGCGCCGGGAACGTTCACCGTGTTGCTTGGGCCTTCGGGATCGGGCAAGACCACGCTGTTACGGTGTCTGGCCGGCATTGAACGTCCCACATCGGGGGCGATCACCCTCGGTGAGCAGCTCGTTGTTGGTCCGCGTGCCTTCGTCACGCCGGACAAGCGCCATCTGGCCATGGTGTTTCAGGACTACGCCCTGTGGCCCCATCTCACCGTTGCTCGTAACGTGGGATTCCCGCTCGAGGGCACCGAGCTCAACAAGGCCGATCGTGTCGCCAAAGTAACGAACTTGCTGACACGCGTCGGCATCGAGCGTCTTGCTGATCGCTACCCGAACGAACTCTCCGGTGGTGAGCAGCAGCGGGTGGCGCTGGCTCGCGCCCTCGCCGCCGACGTGGGGCTCTTGTTGTTCGACGAACCCCTGTCGAATCTGGATGCGGACCGCCGCGAGGGTCTCCGCATCGAGATCGCCACGTTGGCCCGCGAGACGGGGGCGACGGTGGTGTACATCACGCACGATCAGGCCGAGGCCTTCGCCTTGGCTGACGTGGTCGGTGTCCTCAACCACGGCGTGGTGGAGCAGTGGGCCACCCCTGAAGTGGTGTACCAAGCGCCAGCATCCCCCTTCGTCGCCCGCTTCACCGGTTTGGCCGGCGAGGTGCCCGTCCGCGTCCTTTCCGAGTCGGGCGGCCGCGCGAGAGTCCAGTGCCTACTGGCGACACCGTACGAAATTGACGACTGTCCGACCCGGGCGGTGGCGGGCAGCGAAGCAACCCTCTTTGTCCGTCCGTCCGCGGTTACCCTTAACGAAGCTTCCTTCAGCGACGGCCTGCCGGCCATCGTTGAAGACAGTGCATTTATTGGTCGCGGGTACGAACACGTAGTGACAATTGACGCCACGTGCCGGCTGACTAAAATTTTCTCGCGTCGACGTTTTCCTCGGGGGAGCGAAGTGCGGATCACGTTTGATCCGAGTGGTGTCTACGTAATGAAGGATGAGTAAGTCATGGTTTTGGCAACTACCGTATCGGTGAGTAGCGTCACTGTCTTGGTGCTCGCGGTGTTTTTAGCGTGCGCGGTTGAAATGGTCGAGGCGCTGACGATTGTTGTGGCCGTGGGCCACACCCGTGGATGGCGCTGGGCACTCGAAGGTGTCGTGGTGGCTCTCCTCGCGCTGGGCGCTCTCGTGGGTGCCTTTGGCCCCGCCCTGGTGCATGTCCCTCTCACCTGGCTCCGTCTCATCGTTGGCGGCGTGCTGCTTATTTTTGGTCTGCAGTGGCTGCGTAAGGCGGTGTTGCGGGCTAGTGGTCTTAAGGCCAAGCACGACGAGGACATCATTTACGCCGAGACGGTGGCTGAACTCAACGCTGCGCCACTGGCGACCACTCGTGATCAGGTCGCCTTCATGATGGCCTTTAAGGGCGTATTCCTCGAGGGTCTCGAAGTGGTTATTACAGTCCTCACGCTCGGTACCTCAGCACACCGATTGGGCCTCGCCAGCGCGGTGGCGGGCGCCACGGTGGCGCTCGTCGCGATTATTGGTCTACTGGTGGCGAAGCAACTCTCGTCAGTGCCGGAAAATGCCATGAAGTCGAGCGTGGGCGTGCTGCTTATCTCCTACGGCACCTTCTGGACGGGGGAAGGACTGAGCATCCACTGGCCCGGCAACGATGGATTCTTGGCGCTACTTGTCGTGATCTACGCCGTTACTACCTACGGTGTCATTCTCCTCACCCGGCAGGCGACTCGAAAGGTGGCGGCATGAACACGTTTCTTTTAAAGTGGCTCAAGGCTTTTGGCAAGTTCTGGTGGGATTTCCTCGTGGGCGACACCCCCGAACTCTTTGTATCGACCATTGCCATCATCGTGGTCACCGTCCTTTTGGGGCACGGACTCCACAACTCGCACGTGGCGACGGTCGTGTTACCGGTCTTAGTCGTGGCCTCGCTCTTGTGGAGTGTGCGTAAGAGCTGGCCGAAGCGCTAGAGATACGTCGCGCTGAGGGCAGACCGGACTACGATTCAAGTCGTCGTTTCGAAAAGGAAAGAGCGCCGTGCCCGTCCTCGTAGTTGGTCCGCCCCACTCGGGCGTTGACGTCATGACAACATTTCTCGGCGCCCTCGGCATGGCGACGCTGACCGAGAGCCAACAGCACTCTTTCGACCAGCTTGCCCGTGAGACGTTGGAGTCAGTCGGCGCGAGTGGCACTGTTCCGCCCGCGCGAGCCGACCTCGTGGTGGCCTCGGCCGGTAGTCGTGCGTCGACGGCATCCTTCATTACCGAGGCCTTCACCGACCGCCACTTCGCCCTCGGCGTGGTGCCGGGTGCCGTGCTGGCCCCCGCCTGTCGACGGGCCGTCAAGGGGCGTTGCGCGGTCGTGGTGTTGGTGCGTGACCCCGATGAGGTGGCCCACGCCGCTCACGTTCGTGATGGGCTCTCGGTGCCACTGGCGCTGGCGGCGTGGCATGAAACGATGCGGACCATGGTGTCGGGGCTCGTCGATGAATCAGTCATCGTCGTTTCCTATGCATCCTTCGTCGAGGATCCGCTCAGCGTGGGTGCCGACATCGCTGACGCGCTCGTCGCGTGGGGACACCTCGACCCCGCCGCCTCGGTGAATGAGGCGGCCCTTACCGTGACAGCGCGCAGGGCATCGGCGACTACAGCTTCGTCCGCGGAGTCAACGAAGGCTCGTGTGGCCCCGCGGCGACTGTTCAAGAAGTTGTTGTCGCTCGAGGGGGCACACGCCTCCTTTGAGCCGGGCAAGCTCAAAGAGACGCCGTGGTGGATGACGACCCTCCTCGATGAACGTCGGGAAGCACTCGCTCGCGAACGCCTGGCGGAGCATCACTGCCAAGAAGCGCTCGAGGCGACCCAGGCGGCGTTGACTCGGGCGAATCAAGAGCGCACCTCGGTGCTGGTCGAGCACGGCTTCGTTGTGGGTGAGCGCGATGCGGCGGCGGAGCAACGTGATGCGTTGAAGGTGGCGCTCGAGGCCCTGGAGCACGACTACGAAAACGCTCTCGGCGATCTCGCCGATGCCCGCACCCAGTTAGGCACGTTGCGTGAACGCTACGACGGACTCCAACGGCTCCTGGCGTTCGCACGCATGCGCTGGTGGGCCCGGTTTATTCGAGAACTTCGCGACTAACGCGGCGTTACAGCGGTGCCGCAGGCTGGGCAAAAGTTAAGGCCCCCCTGCAGCAACTTGCCACAGGCGACACAGAACTGTTCGCCCTGGGGCGACCCCGTCCAGACGGTCTGCGAGTTTGCCGTCGTGGCGTACTTGTTGCCGGCGATTTTGGTGGGCTGGCACCAGAGGTAGATGTCGTAGAAGGGGATGAGGATGAACCATCCCGATCGACCCACGTCGTGGTTTCGACGGACCGAAACGGCCAGCGAAGGCAAAAAGACGGCGAGGTAGACCACGACCGCCAGCCGAGGCACGAACAGAGAGAATAGTTCGTAGGCGGCCAGCGTGAAGAGGCGGAACCACCAGAACTCGCTGCGGCTTGCGGTGCCCTTGAAATCGGCGTACTTCGTGAAACAGATTTGGATGGATTCACTGAATGACATCGCTGAATCGCGACGGGTTTTCCGGAGGGCGGTTTCAATGGGTGAGCGCAACGTTCCTGTGAGAGTGGAGTACCAAGCACAGGAGGTCGCCAGTGGCGCCACGTCTCACCCAAGCTCAAAAAT
>Ga0208379_1000935_pt1 | contig 11916 bp, 10 predicted proteins | sample CryBogCBE02Aug07_FD_184559 | JGI IMG/M metagenome (GOLD analysis project Ga0208379, IMG submission 184559) | Freshwater microbial communities from Crystal Bog, Wisconsin, USA - CBE02Aug07 (SPAdes) | ecosystem: Environmental > Aquatic > Freshwater > Lake | place: Crystal Bog, Wisconsin, USA... | reverse complement strand
TGGCCGACCCGGACAGCAAATGGATGAACGACCCACAGTCGATGAAAAAGGCGAAGAAAAAGGGTCACGCATCGAGCAAAAACCTACTGAAGAAGTAAAAACGGGGGATGAAAAGTCCCCCATTACCGAAACTCAAAATCAAATACAAGAAATTGAAGATAGGCTATATAATTCAGAACTACATATTGACCCTAAAACGGGTGATGCTATACATAAAGTATTCCCCCTGACTGATAATGAAAGGGCGAAACTTGAAGATAAGCGTGATGAATTAAAATATAAACTAAAAATCTTAAAAGAACCTAAAGCACCCGAATCCGCATCATTTAGCGAAGCAAAAGAAGGTGATAAGGTTATATTTAATGGTAAAGAATACACAATAGGTAAAAGAGTTACAAGCCCAAAGGGTACACTTAAAATAGAATTAATAAGCAATGAAGAACAGGATTTAGGTAATGGGTTTAAAACTGTTGGAGAAACGAGACAATTAGATGAAGATACCTTTAATGAAAAAGTAAGTAAAGGAGAACAAGAAAATGCCGTTCAAGAGCAAAGCACAGGTTTTAAATATGAAAAAAAATACCGAGATTTAATTAATGATTCCGACCCGAATGATGTTGAAAGATTGAGAAAAAATCTGAATGCAATAAACATGGAAGCATATTTAAGAAAATTAGAAAAAGAGGGGACTATAAAAATAGATTGTAAATAATGTATTTTCTTTACAGACATATAAGACTTGATACCAATAAACCATTTTATATTGGAATTGGCAAAAGGCGTTTTAGAGGGTCTATAAACTCTGATTACGAAAGAGCATTTGTAAAAAAGAACAGAACAAATCATTGGAAAAATATAGTAAATAAGACCAATTACAACGTTGAGATAATGTTTGAATCAGATGATGTTAATGTTATCTTTGAAAAAGAGAAAGAATTTATTTCACTATATGGCAGAATTGATTTAGGGTTAGGCACATTGGTTAATTTAACAGATGGTGGGGACGGTGGATTTAATAGAACAAATGAACAAAAAATTGCTATTTCAAAAAGAATGCTTGGCAATAAAAACGGGGTTGGTTCTTCGCAATCCGAACAAAATAAAAAGATAATATCCGAAAGGTTTAGGGGCAATACTACATGGGTGGGAAAGAAACATAAAGAATCGTCAAAACAACTTATTTCATCGGCAAAAAAGAATATTTGCCTATCTGAAAGCCATAGACAAAATACAATAAACACCAAGCCTAATTCAAAACAAGTTATATGTTTAAACAATAATATAAAATACAAATCAATTTGCGAATGTGTGAGGCTTTTGTTTAAATATAATACGTTGGTTAGTGATGTTAAATTTAGAAATTACAAAAATAAAATTAGTCATGTATGCAACGGAAAATTAAACAATTACAAAGGGTATAAATTTAAATTTGTATGAGTTGCGAGGTGACATATAAGGGTGAAAAAAAACCCAAAGATGAGTTTATAAAAGATTTAATAGGTCATTTAGATTTATCCAACGAAGATATTGAAAGGAATAAGAATTATTTAAAGGCAATAAATTATGAGTCCATTCAGAAGCAAAGCGCAAGAAAAGTGGATGTTCAGCCAACACCCGGAAATGGCGAAAAGGTGGGCGAAGGAAACACCGAACCAAAAGTCACTCCCGAAAAAGGTGAAGAAAAGCCCCAAGAAGAAAAGCCAATAGGTATTTCTAAAGAACGTACTAAAAAGCAACGTGAAGAACGTGGCTTAGAAGATATTCCCGCACCCGAAAGAACTACCCTAAAACAAATGTTTGATGATGGTAAGCGTGCTATTGAAACGGGTGAAATAAAACCCCACGAAGTAGCTACAGAAGTAGCCAATAAAGAACGCCCCTTAACATCCACAGAAATAAATGCTTTATTAGCCGACAGGCGTAGGCTATCCGACCAATCCGAAGATATTCGTGACGAAATGGGTAAGTTAGACCCCGAAAAAGATGCTATTGAAATTCAAGCCTTGCAAAAACAACATGATTACGTCATGGATCAGCTACACACCAACGAACAAGCCGTTCGTAACGGTGCAAGGGAGAACTCTTTAGCGTTAAACTCATTACGTAGCATGATTAATAATGATTACAGTCATGCTATGCAAGAGTCCCGTATGCGTACCGCAGCAGGAGGTAAACTAACCCCCGAAATGCAAGAGGAATTAAATAGGTACTCTGATGAACTAAAGCAAGCCAAAAAGGAACTGGATGAATTTAAAGCTAAAGAAGCCGAACGTGTAGCAAAAGAACAGCACGAAATTCAGGTAAAAAAACAATCAAGACAAAAGGCAAAAGGTGACTTAAAAATTGAGCGTAAAAATATCATTGAGGATATGAAAGCTGCAATTATGAAAGCCACTAAGGAAGCCCCTTTAAGTTCTGATGTTCCATACCGAAGGCAATTAGTAGCAGCAGCCCCTTACATTAAAAAGCTAACCACAAACTTAATTGATGCGGGTGTACTTGAATTTAAAGATGTTGTTGATGCAATACACAACGAAATAAAAGATGCTATTGATGGATTGACAAAAAAAGATATTGTTGATGTTCTTGCGGGTGTACACGATGAGAAAAAACAAACAAAAAGCGAACTGTTTAAGCAGAAAAACGCTATTGTAAGAATGGCTAAACTAACTAAAAAGTTAGAGGACTTAAAAAACGGATTAGAAACCGAAACCAAAGAAAAAAATATAGTTACCAAAAGGAAAGATATTGCCGACCTTGAAGAACAAGTAGCGCAACTTGAAAAAGAAACGGGTGTTACTCATCAAAAAAACCGTCAACAATACATTAAAAGATTAAGTAGTGATATTGATGCTTTAGATGAGCAGATTAAAAAGGGTGAAAAAGAGAAAAGGGACAAGTCCGATAAATATGCGGGTGACGCTGAGATAGAAAAGCTACGTGAAAAAAGGGATGAGAAAAAACAGCAACTTGACGACTTAGAACCTAAGCTAACAGACGAAGAAAAGCTACAAAAGTCCTTACAGAAAAGACTTGATAAGTTAAATAAAATGATTTCTGAGGGTACTTACGAAAAGCCCGAACCAAGATACAATATCCCTGTTAAAGCATCTAAAACCGTAGCACTTGAAGCTAAGGTTAGGCGTGCCGAAAATAACTTTGATAAAATGGCTGAACGTTTGGAAGGTCACAGTAAATCTAAATTACAGAAAATTCTTGATAAATACAGAGAAATACATCTTTTTAATTTACTTTCTCGTGTTGCTACAATTGATAAACTTATGTCTTATAGCGCATTGAAAATGGGAACTAATTTTGCTGATGAAGTAGCTAATGGAATAAATTCAAAAACACCTTTTCTTAAAAACATTATCGAGAAATCGCCAAGATATTCAGGCGGTTTAAACCTTAAAGATGAAGCTAAAGCCGTAGCTAATATGTGGAATTTAGCCACTATTAAAGACGTTTATAATACACTTAAAACGGGTAGTAATGAACTTGATATGGCTTTTGGTAAAAAAGGAGTTGATAAAGAGTTTAGGGACAACCCATCATTGCTACATATATTCAATGCTATCCACTCCGCTTTTAAAACACCAATACAGCGAAGTGAGTTTTTTAGGTCGTTTGAAAAAAGGCTTAGGTATTATGGCGAACAAGGCGAAAATGTACATGACCCCAATGTGCAATTAAAAGTATCATTAGAGGCGTTTGCTGATTCTAAAAGGGTTAAGCTAATGAATGATAACCTATTGAATGACCTCTTTTATAAGGGTGGTTTACAACGTTTAGAAAATTCAAAGGATTTCCCTAAAACGGGTAAGGCATTAGCAGCAGCGATAAGAGCAAGGTATCCTATTACAAAAATTATCACCAATTACGCTTTGGGAACATGGGACAGGATGACAGGTGCTATACCCGGAATATCAAGGGCGACCCCTTTGGTGTGGAAAGCGATAGCCGATGGTGTAGAAAGCCTATCAAACGAAGAAGCTGATTCCGTAGCAAGGATATTGTCTAAAGGACAAGTTGGTTTGGCTGCAATGTTAGTGGCATATTACGCCCCCAATATTATTCAGATGGGTGGATTTTATGGTGGCAAAAGAAAAGAGGGGGATATAAAACCACATGAAATAAAAGTTGCGGGTGTTACAATTCCGGCTAATTTAAGCCACAGTGATGTATTTGATGCAATGAACTTTGCAGCTACAATAAAAAGAGCGCAAGAGGCTGCAATAGAAAAAGGGCAAGAGAACGGTACACTGGCGGGTGTTGGTCAAGGTGCTATGGGATTAGCTGAAGAAATACCTTTCACCAATATTAGTGACTATAAAACAGATTTAACATCATCAAATAAAGTTGGTAAGGGGTTAGGACAAATAGTAAAAAATATGTTTGAACCCGGATTAGGTCAAGAAGCTGCAAAAACTATGGACGATAAAGACAGAGACCCACAAACATTCTTACAAGAACTTGAGTCTGGATTACCGAAATTCCGTAAACTTGTTCCTGAAAAGCAAACAGCAATAGATAAAAAACTATCAGTTGCTAAAGATGATATTGGTAACGATTATAACCTTACGGCAGCACAATTCGCAGCAAGGAAAAAAAGTTTCACTCAAAACTTAAAACAGAATAAACAAGAGTACACAGATGACTTTAACGAAAGTTGGAAAGATAGTAAAGTGTATAAAAAAATACAAAACAATATACCTTACTGGAAATCATTGGGTAGGTCAAAAGACTACATTGATAAAGTAACAAAAGAGGCGCATGACATTGAATTAGAAAAATACATCCAAAACAAAGCGTTGGAAGATTCGAAACATGATATTCCCGACGTAGTTAAAAAGAAAGCGTCACCGATTAAGTAATAAATTATTATATTTAACACATAAAATAAAGCAATGATACCTGTAATAGACTTACTACCTAAAGGTGAGGGTTACGATGAGCCTGAAGAAGAAAAAGTAGGTGATGAGGTGGATGAGGACGACAACGAACTGAGTGATTTAGATTTTGATGACATTTATTTAAAATAGGCCAATGAATAGAGTTGAAGATTTACCCGAAGGACTAAGGGACGATTTAAGTACAAAAACAGTAATGGTAATCGACAACGGTTTATTCGTTGAAATTGCAAAGACATTATCTAAGTCGTTTCATAGGACGTTATATTATTGCCGTTGGGAGGGAGCTTTCCCTCGTAGTAATCAATATGTTATAGGACAGGGCATCGAGGGTATAGAAAGGGTACACAACATCTTTGAATATATTGACGAAGTGGACTTATTTTGCTTTCCCGATATTTATGATGGGCAACTTCAGCTACACCTTGAAAGTTTAGGTAAATTAGTTTTCGGTGGACGGATGGGAGAGGAGATGGAGTTATACCGCCACGCCATGAAAGAACACATGAAAAAGGTTGGGCTATACGTAACAAACTACGAAATAGTTACAGGTGTTGATAATTTAATTGACTACCTTAAACAACACCCCAATGTATTTGTAAAGCAGAATATCACAAGGGGTGACTTTGAAACCTTCCATAGCAAGAACTACCTTTTAATAGAACCTGTTATCGAGGAATTATCACATAAATTAGGGGCTATACGTCATACCAAAGAATTTATCGTTGAGGATGCTTATGATAATGCGGTAGAAACGGGCATGGATTGTTATTCTATTAATGGTAAATATCCGTCACGAACATTGGCCGGGATAGAGGTCAAGGATTGCGGCTACTGCGGTAAAATGGTGAATTACAGCAAGTTACCTGAATGTATTACCGATTTCAATGATAAAATGGCAAGCACAATGGAGGACTTTGGCTACAAGGGCTTCTTTTCAACAGAAATAAGGGTAAGTAAAAAGCTACCCCCTTATATGGTTGATATGTGTAGTCGTGCGGGGAGTCCCCCCAATGAGTTGTACCAATTAATGTATAAGAATTTGGCTGAAATTATTTGGTATGGTGCAAAAGGTATTTTAATCGACCCAATAACAGAACATAAGTATGGTGTAGAGTGCCTCATTCATTCAGCATGGAGCGATATGAATTGGCAAGCAATTAGTTTCCCTAAAAAGTACAGAGATAATATTAAGCTACGTAACGCTTGTGTTGTCAATGGTCGATACTACTGTGCGCCACAAAGTTCAGGTTTAGTTGAAATGGGGGCAGTTGTTACTACTGGAAATACTTTGAAAGAGGCTATTGACGAAATGCACAAAATAGCAGAAACAATCGAAGGTCACTATATAGACATTAAGTTAGATAGCTTAGATAAGGCACAAGAAGAATTTGAAAAACTAAAAGAAATGAATATAGATATTTTAGGGGCTTAATCAAAAAATAATCTTGCATTATAACTTTTAGTAATAATGATTATATTTATGCAAAAATTAAGGCAATGGCAATATTAATTTCAAGCCCGGTCACGGGGTCGCTTAAAATCACAAATACAGCAGCCTCACCATTATCGAATTACCTTGTAAACAATTCAACGGTAAACGTCGGTGGCGACCCTAATAACCAACAGCAGGTGTTTATCACCAATGAGCAACAGGATATTATCTTTCAAACAAAGGTATCCAATATAACAACAATAGGTGCAAGCACACCCGCAGGTGGTTTTACCATGCAAAATGCGATTGATGCTATTGCCTCACTTTTAATGCACTAAGATTATGGCTATTGTAGTTAGCGGTAACATAAAAAAATGTACTGGGTGTCTAATTGAAAAAGAATTAGATGCTTTTAGCGACTGCAAAAAATACGGCAAAAAACATAGGTGTAAAGAGTGTGTATCAATATATAATAAACAAACTAAGGAAGCAAGGGCTATCCGAACAAAAAAATACAGAGACGCCAATAAGGATGAAATAAAAGCTAAGAAAAGTGAGTATCATCAATTAAACAAAGAGCGATTAAATGAAATTTCTCGTAACTATCAGGCAAAAAATAAGGAAGCCGTAAAAGAAAGAGGGAAACTTTATAGAGAAAAAAATAAAGAAAAAATAAAGGCATCTTTAAAAAATAGGTACGAAGATAGATTTGAAAAAAGAAAAATATATATAGAAAAAAATCGAGAGCATCTTAGGGAAAAACAAAAAGAATATTATTACAATAACAGGGAAAGGGCAATTCAAGTAAGGGTTGATAATCTTAAAAAAAGAATAGCAAAAGACCCCAACGTTAGACTAAGGGAAATATTGCGTAGAAGAATATTGGTTGCGCTCAAACCTAAGAATTTTATAAAGAAGTCGTCAACTATTGAGATAATAGGGTGTTCACTTGAAGATGCAAGAAAGCATATTGAAAATCAGTTTAAACAGGGGATGTCTTGGGATAATCATGGTTTTAATACGTGGCATATCGACCACATAATACCATTGGCTTTTGCCAAAACAGAAGATGAGTTGTATAAGTTGTTACATTATACTAACTTACAGCCATTATGGGCAAAGGAAAATTTAAGTAAAAATAAATATTTACAACCATGTCAGTCGTTACTTCAGGCGTCATAACACAAAGTGCTGGCGGAAATGTTTTGCAATTTCAGGACACATCTACAGGAGTCGGTACATTGGTATCCCGTACCTTAAATATTTATGATGCCAACGGTAACTTGTTGCAGACAATAAACATGGGTGCGACACTTGCCGCAACGTATAATATTACCGCAGACGCTTACTTTCAATTCATAGAAACTATTGTTGACAATACAGGAACATACACACTTACTATAAACTACCTTTCAACGGTATTTTATCAGAACACCTTTAGCACAGCCATTGCGGGTGTTACAACGTATGATTCCGACTTTTTCGGTGTTGTTAGTAATTTAAACATATCGCAAGGCTACTACCAAGCGGCCTTTAGGTTTTTCATTGGTGGCTTTGGTGTGTCAGCTAATAATATGATTACGCAAGCAAACTTTTTTGTAAATACGCCTTATTACGTTACATAATGCCAACGAGTACCCAAATACAAAATACATTATTGTCAGCGCAGTATAAAAATGCTATTGCGATGCAAGGTGACTATAATCTGATAAATATGGGTGGAACTCCCCGTAATTCAGCATTAAACAACTTTATTTGGCTTACTATTGACGGATTACAATATCAGTTTAACTTAGGTAACTATAATACAGCAACTACTATTGCTTTGTATGATAAGTTAAATCAGTATATAGGTTTTGACACTACTATCAATTCGTTAGACCCTAACGCACAAATACCTAATACGGTTATTGAGATAATTAACCCAGCGGGATATATCGCACCGATACCAAGCATATCATGGAGTGCTTTCGACCCGCTTACTCAAAACTCGGATGGTAACAGATACATATATTACAACCCACTATGGGCTGGATTTAACCCTGTATTATCACTTATATCTCCTGCGGAAACAGCACTCACTTTGGGTGTAGATTATACACTTATCCCAACAGGCGGTATAACGCTATTAAATGACCTGAGTGGTAATGGTACTCCGGGTATAGCTAACGGTCAATATTTAAGGGCAACAGGCTATGTACAGGCTTAAATGGATTATATTAGTACTTATACTTCTCCCTTTCTATAGTGAGGCACAAACAGCTTACTGTAGCGGATATACCTCGCATTCACCCATTTCGTTAAGTGGCGTAAATGGTCAGACAATAAGCGGTGACAGTATCATTGTGGGGTCATCGGGTGCGGGTATCTACCTCTATAATTGTTCAAACATTCACATCACGAAATGTCACATTTTAAACGGCAGTACAACTAATTCAAGTGGTACAAACGGGATAGCTATTGTTATTTACGGATGCTCCAATGTAACGGTTGATAGCTGTTATATCAATAACGTAGTAACAGGCGTTTTTGCCTTTTTATGTACGGGAAATATAGTAGTAAGTAACAATAGGGGACAGAACTTTGTCGGGCCGTTACCAAGAGGTCAATTTGTACAGTATGGACAATGTACGGGTGGTGGAAATAGAATACAGAATAACAGGATTGAAAACTTTTCAGGGTCAAGTAGTCCTGAAGATGCTATAAACCTTTATAAGTGTAATGGTTTAGCTACGGATAGTATTGAGGTTACGGGAAATTGGATTAGAGGGGGCGGCCCAAGTACAACAGGTTCGGGTATTACAGTTGGCGATCAGGGTGGTAGCTATGAATACATCGCAGGGAATAGAATTGTCAATTCAGGATATATAGGTATTCAGGTAGCGGGTGGACACGACATACACATCACTAATAACGAGATTTTTTCAAGTTGTACTACGGTTTCTCACTTAGGCTTAGGTTCGGGTAATTACACAAGCCCGTACGTAATGAGTTACAATGTTACGGTGGACTACAATCATATTAATTGGACACAGGGGCTAAGTATACCCTATTGTACAAGGTTAGATAAATCAAGTGAGGCGGGACAGCCTATACCTACGGGGTGGAGTACGAATGTGAGCGACAATACATTGACAGCAAGTATTATTCCTACGCCTATGTGGTCACCTTGCAACCCGTTATTACCCCCTAATATCAGTTATAGCCCAAGTAGCGAAACGTGGACGCAATATGTTGCTATTAGTACGTGGTCACCCACAAACACAGGTGGTGCAGCTACAAGTTGGTCAATAACACCACCACAACCAAGTGGCATAACGTTTTCTACAACAACGGGAGTATTTACAGGAACACCGTTAATCCCTCAAAGCAGTACGGGGTATGTGGTGACAGCGACAAATAGTGCGGGGAGTAGTTCGGTAACAGTTTATATAACGATTACAGTAAGTGCGGGTGGGGTTATAAGAGTTCCGGGTATTAGGGCTATAATAAAATAAAAAAGATTAAATTAGTAGCATGAAAAAGTTATTATTTCTACTTCTGTTTCTACCAACGATAGTGTTCGGGCAAGCGGTTGTTCAGCAGAGTAAGACCCCATCGAGCGGAACAAATGCTGGAAATTCTTATTTTAGTTGGTATAGTGGTGCTTTCAATGGTTATTTTATACCACCTTTTGGAACTAACGCAACACTAAACAGGGCAGCAGATATTAACGGACTTTTTTATGTGCAACTAAGCGATAGTTCTATAAGATTCAGATATAACGGGAATTGGATACCTTTAGGTAAAAGCAGCAGTTCGACAGCAACGTACTTTAGTTCAACTTACTTTGCGGGTGCGGGAACTTTTGCAAGCCCGTTGACTATTATTCCTAATAGTGTTTTCCCAAGTCAAACAGGTAAAGCGGGATATGTTTTAACTACAAACGGAACAAATACATTATGGTCGGATTCATTACAATATCCAATAGCAATAGGTAACAATTCAGCATCAGCAACAACACTTACATTAACAAACGGTAATTCTTCCAACGCCCCTGCTTTGCAGGTAAACGGGCAAGCAGTTGTCACGGGGCAATTGGTTGTTGACAATGCGTTTTATGCACCTACATTAATATTACCAACAAGCGTAGCCCCGTTTTATTACATACAAACAGCAACAAATGATTTGCTATTTGATAGGCCGGGAAATAGTAAGGGAATATTGTTTAGGGATTCAACCATTTATACAACAGATGGGACATCTTTACCCAAAAGTAGGTTTTTAACAACAGCAGATATACCGTCTATTGGTGGTGGCACTACTACCAATGCGGTAACATTTAATAATAGCGGTTCGGGTGCTACATCGGGGACTACTTTTAACGGTAGTGTAGCAAGAACAATAAGCTACAATACTATTGGTGCAGCCCCAACTGGTGGCGGTACACTTACTAATACTTTAACATTTGGTACAGGATTGGTAGCGGGAAGTTATAATAACTCCGCAAGTGTAACAGAAAAGGTTGACACCACAGTAATTCAAACGGTGGCTAACTTCTTTCCTAAAGGGGATACAAGGTATTTAAAGTCATCAGTATTTAATTCATTAACACAATATTCAGTACCTATTGCAACAGGGTCAGGAATAACCCAAGATAACAGTAACTTTTATTACAATTATTCAACACACCAATTAAGTGTTGGTACTAACGGTGATTTTACAGGAACTAACGCCATTAACATATACGGGCAATTAGACGCTTATGAGCCACAATCAAGTATTGGTGGGGTAACATCAGGTACAGCGTATCCGGGTGTCACAGCAAGCACATCAAGAGGCACAGGGGCAAGCCCAAGTGTGAATAGTAGCGGCGATAACGCGGGTGGTTTTAGTGGATGGATTTACACAGGTGCAAGTCCGGGATATATCTACGCTGCGGGTATGAGTATAAGCGCACAGGGGAGTTCAAGTTCTTTAGGGGGACAATTAGATTTTTACACTAAAGCCGACGGTAGCACCACAACGACAAGTGCTTTAACTATAACCCCCGCAAGTGTTATTAAAATTAACGCATTAACCACAAACGGGTTACTTAAAACAAGTGGCGGAACAGGGACTTTAGTTATTGCTACTGCGGGAACTGATTACCTAACAAGCGCAAACTTTATATGGAGTGAAACACCCACAGGAAGTATAAATAGCAGTAACACAAGTTTTACACTTGCTAATACCCCTGTTACGGGAACTATAAGACTTTATTGGAACGGTGTAAGAACAACTAAATTTACGAATAGTGGGACAGGGTTAACCACAACATTTACACCAAATACAGGCGATACTTTATTAGTAGATTACCAAAAATAATATGAAAAAGATAGGATTTATATTTGCATTTTTATTAACCTCAATCTTTGCGTTTGGGCAAGCGGGGAATATTACAGGTTATCAGGTTAATACATCAGCCTATACCCCAACCGATACGGGTTATGTTTCTTTAAACAAACTCAAAGTAAACAGCACGATAGCCTATTTTGGTAACTCCATATCTGCAAGAGGTTTTATTGGTGGTGAGCCTACATCAAAGCCTAC
>Ga0208379_1000926_pt1 | contig 11964 bp, 10 predicted proteins | sample CryBogCBE02Aug07_FD_184559 | JGI IMG/M metagenome (GOLD analysis project Ga0208379, IMG submission 184559) | Freshwater microbial communities from Crystal Bog, Wisconsin, USA - CBE02Aug07 (SPAdes) | ecosystem: Environmental > Aquatic > Freshwater > Lake | place: Crystal Bog, Wisconsin, USA... | reverse complement strand
AATGTGCGAATAAACTTGCGAGCAGCAATGCCACGGTGAAGATACTCATTGGTATCCTCGTCGGTGTTTTCGCCAGTGATAACCAATTGATTATCAGTTAGGGTGATATCAATATCTTTTTCAGAGAAGCCACTAATGGCAATCTGAATTTCATAATTGGTTTCATCATTACGGATGATATTGTATGGTGGATAATTCTGTTGAACATTGATAGTGTTTACACGCAGCATATGATCTAGGATACGATCAAACCCAATAGTGGTACGGTGAAGGTTATCAAATAATTTCTGGTCAAAGACCTGTAGAAGGTTACTCATGCTTGTTTCTCCTTTTTAAAGCGAGTATACTGTAGACGACCCATAATGGCATCGTCTACATATATTTAGTTATTCACACATCATTTGTCAAGGGTTTTTAAGAAAATATTTTATTAACCTGATTATTAACCAACACAAATGTTGTGCGTTTAGACAGTTCTTTTAACGACTTGCTGCCCGTATAGGTAAGTGTAGAGCGAACACCGCCAAGAATGTCTTGAACGGTATCACTTACATCACCACGATACGGCACGGCTACTTCCTTGCCTTCTGCTGCACGATAGGATTTCAATCCACCGCTATGCTTTTCATTAGCAGATTTACTACTCATACCGTAGAACTTGACAAACTGCTGTGTTGTAAAAATATCATCAGGCGTTCCATCATCTTGAATCCATACCTGATTAGAGCGAGTAGTTTGTGTGACAATATCACCGCCACCTTGATCGTGACCCGCTAAAAGTCCCCCCAACATTACGAAGTCGGACCCAGCCCCAAAAGCCTTAGACACATCGCCAGGACAAACGCAACCGCCATCGCTAATGATATGTCCACCAAGCCCATGAGCAGCATCAGCACACTCAATAATAGCACTAAGCTGTGGATAACCAACACCCGTTTTGAGACGAGTAGTACAGACACTACCAGGACCAATACCAACTTTAATAATATCTGCTCCACTCAGTATCAACTCCTCTGTCATATCACCAGTGACTACATTACCAGCAATAATAATTAGGTCAGGATTTTCCATGCGGAACTTTTTAACAAACTCTACAAATCGTTCTGTATAGCCATTGGCAACATCAATACAAACAAACTTGATATTATCCTTTGGCAACATTCTCTTAACAAGTTTGAAATTTTCGTATTCTTCGTCCTTGATACCAAGACCATATGCCCAATATTCTTGGATATTATAACCTGTGCGACCAATCCATAGGATAAGGTCTTCTGTGCTATAATTTTTACGCAAGCATGTGAACATTTTATAAGTGGCAAGTTTTTCTGCCATCTCAAATGTTCCAACGCCATCCATATTTGCCGCCATAATTCCTATACCAGTCCAAGATGCACCACTATTTCTAAACTTGAATGTGCGTTCTAGGGATACTTCCTCTCGGCTTGTAAGTGTGGACCGTTTAGGCAAGATTAAAACGTCGGAGAAATCCAACTTTTGATCGTTGATTATACGCATTTTTTTACCTATTGATTATTGTGCGATGCCACTATTGCGCAGTTCTTTTAACTTCTTTTGCCAACGTTTCTGGGCACGAGCCTTTGCTTTTTTGCGAGTCATGCTTGGTTGTTCAAAACGTTCACGCTCACGAAGAAGTTGAAAAATACCATCCTGTTGGAGAACCTTTTTCATCTTGCGAAGTGCCTTGTTTACATCATTATTGTGAACCTCTACAAAAAATCCACGTTGACGAACGTTTTCAATTTCTGGTCTGTGTGCCATTATTTTCCTCTTTTAAATAATTATTATATTGTAGCAGCATCCACGAATAAATGTCAAATACATTTCTATGTATTGCTGAACCAATTTCATTTTGCCCTAATGCCCAAGTATTTTTTTGAGCAAGCAAATAACCTTTTAGTATTTCTTTGCTGCCAGTAAATCTGCAATTTACTATGGTAGCATAAGCATGTTTATTGGTGTTAATACACCATGTATCGTCTGTATCATTACTTCCATATAAAAATAGAGTAATATTGGCATCTAATGAATTTATGCTAGTGCTTAGACGTTCAATATCACTCCACTCACAATCAACGAGCAATATTTTAAACCTATTATCTAAGTCAATATCAGGTGCAGTTACAATTCTGCTATCATTCATACGTTTAACGTTTCTAATGCATTTTGTTCAGAGGATGTCATATCTTCGAACTCAATTTCAGCACGTTGTAGACGACCTATCTGCCAGTGCTTCCAGTTTATATTATCAGTATAACCAGTATTTTGTTGTTTGTCAACTAAAATCCAACTGTCACCATTCCATTTGTAAAGATTATCTGGTTGTGGTACAAGTATAAACAACTGACCTATTGAAGGATTGGATGGAAATAATGGACCAACTATATCAGTATCAACATCAAGTAGATATGCTTTTGCATCTACACCAGCTTGTTCTTCTCGTAACATTTCATTTTCTGCATGAAGTCTATGTATCTCATTATTTTTATTTTCTACTTCTTTTAAAAGTTGGTCTAGTGCAGAAGTTAAATCAAGTAGGGTTTTATTATCGGTATTATCTACCACTCGTTCTATTTCTTTAATTGTTTCAACAGGAACTTCAACAATCTTTTCTACTTCAACTATTTTTTCAATAACTGTGGTGGTTGGAATTTCTATTAATTTTTCAACAGTACGTTCTTCAAAAAAAGGCACAGCTTGCGTAATTATTGTTTCTACTACTTCGGGCGGACGGTTACGAAGTTCTTCAACTTCAAGTGCAAGCGCATCAGCACGAAGAATAGCATCATTATTATAAACTGTAACAACCTTTTCCACGGGAACTTCAACAATTTTTTCCCTATATTCTACTGCTGTTTCGGGTTCTTTTCTACGAGACGATATACCCATAGTTGCGCCCAACACCAAAGAAACAGCAAGGGGATCAAAAACAGCAACAATGAAAATAATAACCCAACGAACTGCTCGCTCAAGTAGTGATTTATCAACATTATCTCCGTATATTAATTGTGCAATATATTTAATTGGTCCAACTTCTGCCTCAACTTTTAACTGTGCTTGGTTAAGTTTAAGTTTTTGACTATTCAAATCCTGAATACGTTTATTGGTATCATCAATAGTTTTGTTAGCAGCCTCACGGTCTTTCTTTTGACTATCGCGCAACTTAGTTGCTTGAGTAGCTAGCGTAGCTGTGCGATTATTATCTTTTGTAGCATTGGAAGCACTGCCACTTAGCAGTCCATTAACCGCATCATCCATTTGTTTGATAACAGCTTGGTTATCCTTAATACGTTGTTGTTCTACACCAAGATTTTGGTCAATTTGTTCAATGAGTAGAGTATTATCACCAACACTACTAGTCGTTTCAATATGTGCCCGTGATAGGTACCCAAAGATACCCATACTTGTTACAAACATTAGCACAAGCACGGCAAGCGCCAGATACCATTTTACAAGGAAGTTTACACGGTTCCAATTTTGATGCAACCATACTGTGGTAATGATTTTACCAAATTCTAGCACACCACCCATGATAATAATAGGAATAACAGCACCGCTGAATATTGCTGTAAGACCAGCAATACTGTAATATGCCGCCACACCACTTATGCTAATTGCACTTAACAGTGCTAAAATGTTTAAGAACATTATATATTTACCTTATTTTCAACCACATACCAACCAATTTTCTTGAAATCTTCGCGCACTTCTTCATCCATCATACCTTCGGAAATATAGTCAGCATCATCATCAAAACTTGCTGTATAATAACGCATATAATCACCGTTAAAACTGCCTTCATATAAACCAGCAGCAATCCCACCAGCATATCGCCAACTGCAAGACCAATGTTCTGCTGCTACAATAGATAACACTTCTGCCTTGATAAATTCATTATTGCATAATGTAGCATAAAGATGCTGACAGTATATGTCATTATTACGTGCTTTATCACGAATATACTGACTATTAAACAAATCTTTTTCTAAATCTGGTTTAGGCTGATCCATAATACGCTCCGTGATATTTAATCTACCACGGAGCGTATATATTGTCAATTAAAATGCTAAGCTGTAGCTTATGCCTGCACCAGTTACATCTGGATTTGTAATTGATTTTTGTTGCCAACCAACATTTAAATTAATATGTTGACCAGGCGCAACTTCATAACTTAATCCAGCGCCCAAACCAAATGATGTAGCATTATTAGATGAAAGTGGAGTGTTAATTGTTTTTGCATTAACAATGTCACTTGTTCCGTTAATACTACCAGGTGTTGCACTTATATTTTGTGTAATGCCAGCACTTAACGTAGCAGTTAATTCATCTGTAATTACCAAACTTAAAGTTGAACCAGCAATAATATCAGTGCTTTTTTGACTATATGAAGCCACGGTAAGTGGAAATACTGCGTTTGTTTCAGTATAACCACCAACATTTAAGTTAGTATAACGAAGACCAGCATAGGGTGTTAAACTAACATCCGTCATAAGCGGTATAGTATACGCAGCCTTCACTTGATATGCTTGGCTATTAACTGAACTTGTGCCTTTACCATTTTCAGCGTATGCAATAGTTGGACGAGTAATAGTGTATTGTCCTGAACCAACAGCAGCACTAGCAGTGATATCAAGACCTTCGCCATTATTATAACCAACTGTTGCACCAATCACAGGCGCAGATGACTTATAAGTTACAGTATCAGTTTTAGGATCGGTAGATTGATCTGCAAATGCACCAATTCTGAAGTTATCAGTAATATTTGTTGTTACAGTAATTCCACCGCTTTGTAGGCTACCTGTTCCAGTTTTATTAATACCATAGCTTACGCTTACACAGCCGCCATTTTCACCAGTGCTTGGGCAATCGCTGCCAACAGCACCGCTAACTTGACTAGAAACAATACTATCTATTGTTTTTAGATCACTAGCAACCACATTAATACCTTGTTGGGTAGCAACACTACTTGGGGTGATATCAAGAGTAACACTGTTATTAGTATATGCCAATTCATAACCAAGGGGCGATAGATAATCATGACTTAAACTAAGAATATCATATTTTCCTGCAACAGAAGAAGCAGCTATAATAGGTAATCTGCTATAGCTATATGGTCCTACTGCAGTGTTTAAAGATAGAGTACCAGCAAGTGTTGCTGGTCCACTTATGTTAAACGTTTGAACACCATTTGGAGTTAGATTAATAACAGTGGTGCCAGTGTTTGTTTGAGTATATCCATTTAATGCAATAGTGTTTCCCCCACCTACTACATTATATGTTCCACTATTATTCACACTATTGACTGTGCCGCTATTATATGTTAGTGTTCCGCTGTTTGTAATATCACTTGCTGTGCCATTATTCATTGTAAATGTGCCGCTATTATTGACGGTACCTACTGTGCCACTGTTTGTATAATTACCGCTATTTGTACCATTTCCCATAGTTCCACTGTTTGTAATAGTGCCACCATTGGTCCAATCGCCAGTAGTTCCATTGTTTGTAAATGTTCCACTTGTATTTGTTACAGTAGTTGTGATAGTGCCCTCATTTGTTGCTGTTCCACTATTTGTTAAACTATTAATCGTAGCATTTAATGTATTATCAAATGTGCCACTGTTTGTTACATCAGCCATTGTTCCACTATTTGTAGTTGTTCCATTCGTTGCAACATTTACTGAAGCAGTAGTTCCACTATTTGTGAAAGTTCCGCTCGTAATTGTGGTAAGACCAGTAATAGTTCCGCTGTTTGAAGCAGTTCCTGTATTGGTTAAACTGCCAATCATGCCACTATTTGTAAATGAATTACTATTAGTTACACTGCCTGTAACAGTACCACTATTCGTTGCTGTTCCGTTATTAACTAAACTTGTAATTACACCAGTTGCATTATTATGTAATGTGCCACTATTAGTAACTGCACCCGTAGTTCCACTGTTTGTAAATGTACCACTACTATTTGTAACGCTACCACTGATTGTACCTTCGTTTGTGGCAGTTCCACTATTAGTTAAACTTGTAATAGTTCCGCCTACGGCATTATCAAATGTATCACTATTTGTAACATTGCCCGCAGTTCCGCTATTAGACACGGTACCAGTAACAATAGTAATATCACCAGCAGACCCGCTATTACCAAATGTGCCACCATTAACAGTAGTTAAACCACTAATTGTACCTTCATTGGTTGCAGTTCCATTTGTGTTTAATGTTAACAATGTTCCAGTTACTGAGTTATCAAGAGTTCCTGTATTTGTTACATTTCCAGTTAGTCCATTATTATTGAATGTTCCGCTAGATGTTACTGTATTAAGTGTGCCGTTATTTGTAAGTGTGCCACTATTTGTTGTTGAGCCTAAAATAGTTCCAGTATTGTTTGTATTGCCAATATTTGTGAGTGTTCCACTTATAGTTCCACTATTTGTAAGATTTGCGTTTATATTATTAGTGACATTACCCGTAATTGAGCCGTTATTTGTTGCATTATTGTTATTTGTTAAACTTGCAATTGTTCCGCCAGTATTATTTGTAAGAGTTCCATTATTTGTAAATGCTCCAGTTGTACCACCATTATTATTTGTAAAATAGCCACTGTTATTTACAGTGCCCGTTGTGCCAGTGTTTACAAATTGTCCTCCATTGTTATTAATGACATTGCCAGTAACTCCACCACTATTATTTGCAAAGCTGCCACTATTTGTTACATCGCCAGTAGTTCCGCTATTTGTAAAAGTGCCACTGCTGTTATTGGTAACTGTTGTTACTGTTCCGCCACTATTATTTGTAAATGTACCACTATTTGTTATTGCACCACCTGTACCATTATTAGTATAAATGCCACCACTGTTATTAGTTACATCGCCGGTTGTTCCGTTATTGGTATATGTACCATCATTTGTTACACCAAGTGTAGTCGTACCACTAGGGTTAGTAGCAGTTGTCCCACTTGCATTGTTAATTGCAACAGGTCCATTATTATTGTTATTGTTATTATTGTTATTATTGTTATTATTGTTATTATTGTTATTGTTATTATTTCCACTACCAGGTGCGTTTGATACATTCATAGTGCTGTTATAACCACCCGCTTGACCACTCGTTGTACCACCAGTTGCGCTTGGTCCACCACCATTTTGGTTAGCCACAAGCCCTACTGTGCTTACACCAGGTTGACCACTGCTATTTGCAATACAAGCATTGCTTCCGCCCCAGGCACCTTGACAAGCACCTAATGCAGGACTTATTGACCAACCTTGTGCTTGTGTTCCATTATAGGGACCAAATTCTGGGTTATATGCTAAGTTACCACCGCCATTAAAAGTAAAAGTAGGTGCTTGATACCACGGACCATAATCACCTGCCCAGAAACTACCATCTACACCATATACACTAATTGTTGCGTATGCTACTGTTGCGGCTTGTGCTGCTGTAAGTGTTGCGCTTGTAGTAAGAGTTGTCCAAGGTACAGCAGGATCAATCTGTGGATTGCCGCCCAACGCATTTGGATTTGGTAGGTTATTGCTATAATTAGTATTAACGCTTGTTACGAGCGCATTGCTAGCCGTGTAAAATTGAATTTTAACATTTGCCGTATCGCTTTGATTTGCACGACCGCCACCATTGTGAGCAAGAACACTCAAGACAAATGTTCCACCAGCTTGCATATTGCTATCAAAGACTACTTTTTGACTAATAGTAGTCGTAACATATGCCGTTGCTATCATATTGTATGCTTGTTGTGCATTTGCTTCAACAGCAAAAAAAGACATAACCGCACCCACTGCGGCTGTAATAAGTTTTCTGAACATAATTTTTCCTTGGTTTGTTGACTGAATCGAATCGTTGAAAAACTACGTGTAATTGAATGTATGATATTTAGTCCACCATTTATGACAAATCTGTTCCAATAAATAATATTATAAGGGAGAATCAATTATGTTAAAAGACCAAAGCCTACCCGAATTAGCAGTAACTATGGCACAACTCGCTAGTGCTGCATACCAAGATGATAACAAGCAAATCTATAGTGATCTTGGATTTAAGAAATATAAGTTCCTTGACAATGAAGGTGCACAAGGACATGTTGCCGCAAGTGATAGCGAAGTTATCGTTGCTTGCCGTGGAACACAGCCCACACAACCAAATGATTTACTTGCTGACCTTGATACTATTCCAAAGCGTCATGGCAAGGGATGGGTTCACGAGGGATTTCGCCGTGAAGCACGTAAGATTCTTGACGCAGTGCTAGATTGGGCAAAGAAGAATAAGGGGAAAGATATATATGTTACTGGTCACAGTCTTGGTGCAGCAATGGCACTTTATATCACCCAAGAACTAGAATTTGCTGGTTATCCGCCAACGAAACTTATGACCTTTGGCCAACCACGACTTGGCAATGCTGATTATGTTGCTGATGTTAAAACTGAACACTATCGTTTTGTAAACTGCAACGATATGGTCACACACGTTCCACCAGCAGCATTGCTATTCAAGCATCATGGAAATCTTTGCTATATCAACTTCTATGGCAACATTCGTCCACTAAGCCGATATCAACGTTTTAAAGATAGCATGAGAGCGCATTGGCGTTGTTGGAAGAAAGGTCAGTTGTTTGATGGACTATATGACCACAACATGGGTCTTTATATTGAAAAGTTGACTAATATTCGTGATACTGGTCAAAGCATTAACTAATACGCATTAGTATAAAACCAATGGTGCCCTATCTTTTTGATAAATTTATAGCGTTTATCTTTAAAAGGTTTATTATTAAAGTATAGTGCACCATTGGTTGGATCAGTCATATAAGTTGAATATAACACCATCATTGCAATACTATAAAAATCGTTACGATTTTTATCTTGATCTACTGGTTTAAATGGAAAACATATAAACGTAAACTGACAATCAATGCCGTGTCGTTCATAAACAATTCTGCATGGCGAACTGGGAAATTTTCCACTTTCTAATCGATTTCTAACCACCCATGCAATCGCAACCTGTCCTTCATAGTCTTCACCACCAGCTTCATTTTTAATAGCTTGGGCAACACACTCGCTAGGAGATTCAACAACGATTGGTTTTTGGAATTTTGTTTCTTTGGCTGTAACAGGATAACTCACTGTTAAGAGCAGTGCCAAAGAGATTAAAAGTTTTTTCATCGCCCTCAATAAAAAAGTGGGCCCGTTCTGTTTCGAGGTGGAACCCATACCCAATGAATTACGCTACAAGAGCGTGTTCAAATGCGAAGTTATCATTCGCTGCATTTACTTTTTTTGGTCTATAAAGCAACCAACCTACTATCTACTTCAATTCTTTCGCTTGCAGTCGAATCCTAATTTCAGGCCCATCAAAGATACATCGGGTGTTCGGAAAAACCTATTACACCATATTTGTTCCGACTATGGAAACCAATGTATCTGTGGTGGACCTGCACGGTACCGCCCCGTGGTCCTCACAAACTATTACAATCGCTATCAACGATAGTACATTATTTATAGCATATGATTTTTATTATGTCAAGATATAATTGTAGTGGAGCATAGATAAATAAAAGTGGAGATAAGATTATATGGCTAAAATTATACTAAATTGTAAAAATTGCAGTAAAAACTTTGAGATAGAAAAAAAAGAACATACCAGACAAATTAAAAAAGGCAGAGATTATTTTTTTTGTGGATTGTCTTGCACATCATCATTTAGAATGAAAAATCTACCATACGAAACACGAAAAGAATGGGCTAAAAAAGCAGCTATCAAATTAAAAGGCAATACTAATACAAAAAAAGGTGAATATACTTTTTTCCTAAATCGTGCAAAACAAAGAAAAAAAGGTGAGATGGATATAGATGAAGTATATCTTGAATCTATATGGACTGGATTTTGCGCAATATCTAATGTTCCAATTGAAATGAAAACAAGAAATATTGGACATTATAAAAAAAGTTCTCTCACAACCGCATCGTTAGATAGAATAGACTCAAATAAAGGTTATGTAAAAGGCAATGTTCAATTTGTTGCTTATGGATTAAATCTTGCAAAAAATAACTTTACAGATGATGAATTAAAAAATTTTATTTCTTTAATAAAGAATCACTAACTACTTCTTGTTGCTTGCCACAATGTGGGCAATATAGTTTTTTAGGTTTCCAATCGTCCATTACAGCAATACTAAACCACATTTTACAGAACTCACACGTAAAATGCCAGATTTTTTCTACGTTGGCTTTCATTTCTTTGTTGGTATATCATATTCGGCATCTGGTCCACTGCCGCCCCATGGCGAAACAATATTACGATCACTGCCTGTTATATTTTGATTTAGAGTTCCACTCTGACCAAAATTCTGAATATTTTGACTTCCAACCACCGCTGATATTGGTATTAAAGTTTGATTTTGGTTATCACTTTGACTTAGTATTGATAAGTCTGATGCGGGATTATTATTCGTTTGTTGCACTATTTGCTTGAATACACTATTAATTTTTGTTAATAGACCAGATAATACAGAATCTCCAAGTAATGTACCTGCAAGAGCATCAATATTTGATGGAGTAATTTGTGATAGCATTTCTAATATACCATAAATCATTTGATCAGTGCCAAATGGTGTATTATTTTTAGTAGTTCCTATATTACCATAAAGAATTTTATTAACAATAGCAAAAGCTGTTGCGATAAACAAATCATTGTTTGTTAAGAACAAGCCGTTTTTGTCTATCGTTGCAAATAAATTTTTATTTCCATCAAGACTTACTATGTAAATTGAATTACCAAGTACGAATATATTTCTTTCAATTGCTTGTTGCAATACGTTAAGCCCAATGCTTTCAAGTACTTGTGGATTTGTGCCCGCATGTTGCAGATCATAATAGGTTTGGTCTGCTTGTGCAGGCAGTAAAGTAGTAGGATCATAACCAGCATTTACAAGTGTTTGGTTACGAACTTCAATGTATGTGTCTTCTGGTGTTTGTGGTATTACTTGGTCTTGTAAATTCATTGGTACATACGGAATTTCGCCTGTATATGCAGCAAGATAAAAACCTTCGGGATCACGATAATATTGACTATGTGGTAGTTTAAATCGTTCAACATTAACGCCCAATGACCCTAATGCAACAGCATTTCGACCTTGACGCATTGCTGCTTTGATGGCATCGCCATAAATGTTATCCTGCGCAACACGCTCCAAATACTCGCCAATTTGACCATATCCAGTTTGTTGTCCATAATAAGGCAAACCATCTGCAAATACATATGCTTGTACTGGATTATTTTGAATTGGAGCAAAAATGTCCATTCCAAAAGTAGTAACATGATGATTTTCTTTAAGTATGTGTGCACAACTTGCAGCATGAGCCATTTCACTAGCAGCAATTGCTGCTTGCACAGTTGGATCGCTGCTGTTCTTTATTACCGTAAGTTGTGATTCGATAGCAGAGACTAGCGCAAGCACTGCATCGTCGAGTGTGGTATAAATGGTGTTATTAATATTAATAAATCCAGTTAATGATGTTTGACCACCTCCACCAGAACTACTGCCAGGCACGTGATATCCGCCAGAAAGCAAAGTTTGTAACTGCACAATTAATCCGTTTAAAGTTTGTCCAGCGGGTGTTGCCATTATAACATTATTGGCATGCGTTATTGCTGGCAGTGTATCGTTATGCACATACCCTGCGGCAGTTCCAAGAAAATCTGCCATTGTTAATTCACCAATACTGCCACCACCATATCCAAATGTTTGATTAAGGGTATCTGCTGCTGGCGGATACATTGGAGTAGGCATTTGACTTAAATGATTTAAATCAAAACCAGGATCAGTTTTGCTTAACGCAGTGCCAATTTCATCAAATGTTTTAGCTTTGGTAATTCCTAAACTTATAAATTGTTGACCCAAATCTTTAAAATTTTTGCTAGGGCTTGTTTTATGCAAATCTGGTGCCA
>Ga0208379_1000925_pt1 | contig 11965 bp, 5 predicted proteins | sample CryBogCBE02Aug07_FD_184559 | JGI IMG/M metagenome (GOLD analysis project Ga0208379, IMG submission 184559) | Freshwater microbial communities from Crystal Bog, Wisconsin, USA - CBE02Aug07 (SPAdes) | ecosystem: Environmental > Aquatic > Freshwater > Lake | place: Crystal Bog, Wisconsin, USA... | reverse complement strand
ACCACGGGTCCAAAATGTGGATTTGGCGAATGTACTTGAAGTTCACACCCTCTGAAATACGCGGCGTAGTGATGATGACACGGATTGCGTCTCCTTCCACATTGTCGGGACCGCGAGCCTTGCGCAACGCCGCTTCGGTTGCCTCGACACTGGATGCCGAAGAAAGAAGCACGTAGTTTCCCTGGGATTCTCCTGCAGGTCGGTCCGTCTTTAACAACGGCTTGCCCGTCACCGAACGGAACCCATGCTCTTCCAGCGCAATCGCAAACAACCGAGCGCCCATCTTGACGTAGTTGCAATACACCATCACGACACCCTTGGAATCCTTGATGCGTTCAATGACACTTGCAAACTTGGCAGAAACTGATTCAAGCCCCTCGGGACCTAAAAACGGTTTCGTGGGATCGCGATAGCGGAACTGGTCCTCTCCCGACGCCTGGAACGATTCTTCAAAGGATTTGTTTCCAGGAAGAACGCAGATGGTGGGCAGCATCAGTGCCTCACGCTTCTCCAGCTCATCGGCTTCATCCACCTTTTCACCCTGCAGAGCTTTCAGTTGTCCACCCTGGGCCTCACTGGCAACAACCCACAAGTACTTCATCTGATCCTCTGCAGACAGCGCGTTGCCCAAGAATCCCGTGGTTCTGTCCTTGGGAGCCACATCGCGAGCCGGCAGACGGAACGGGAATGTGAACGGATTCTCGCCCTTGACGAACGAAACATGGTTTTGGATCCAGTCACGGAACTCTTGCTCGGTGTCCGGCCGGATCACAGCATCCTTGTCGAAATAATCGGAAACTTTGAACGTTTTGCTGAATGCAAGTGTGCGATCGTTCCACCCAAACAAAGTTTTGAAATAAATGATTTCCTCAAAGTTGTCGTACATGGGCGTGGCTGTCATGAGTACCAAAACCAGATTCTTGGCTGTCTTGACCAGCAGCTCGAGTCCCTGCGTGATTTCCTTGCCGCCTTCCGTGCCCGACAGACGAATGTTGTGCGCCTCGTCAATGAGCAGCAAACGGTTGTCGAACGTGCGGTGAATCCAGTCTTCGTCGTTGGCGTGATCCTTGATGTACTTTCCGAGGGAAATGTATCCCATGAATTCGTAAAACTCGTCAATCACGGTCGTTGCCAGCTTGGCAAGCCCTGCACGGTTTCCACGCCAGTCGTCGGGATCGCTGTCTGCGCGCAGCAACACATCCAAGTATCTGCGTCCCGTGCACTGGGGACTCGACAGAATACCGGCATCCATCTTGACACGGTCAATATCGAAAATCTCCGTATGGAAGTTTGCTTGGACGGCTGGGTTCGCAATGACCAAGACCTTCTTGTCCTGGTACTCGGGGCGCAAGATGTATTCCTCGGCAATCTGGATCGCGGAACAGGTCTTGCCGACACCCGTGCCGTGAACCATCAGCAAGTTGCGGACCGGCGAGTCGGGAGACAAGACACGACGTAAAAAAACTTGGTGACTTTGGAGTGAAAACTCCTTGTTGCTTGCGCACAAGTCCTCTCGCATCGTCTTCAGATTCTCAAGCGATGCGATGGGAAGTACAGGATTCGTTATTTCCTTCAACTCGGGATGAGTCAAGTTTGCCATTGTTCTTATGTGCGATTTTCAATAAGCAGATGGAACTGGGGGCTTGCGATTTGTTGACACTGATTGCATTCATATACATTGTGTTTCATGCCGCCAGGATGGAAGGCGGTCCGGAGCTATAATTACCAGGACATGAGAATGTCCTCCATGCGGCACTCGGAAGGAGCCGTCTCTGCAATCTCCTTGTTGGTCTGCTTGAGAATCTCGGGCATCGGGTCGTCGAGGATCTCAGGTCCCTCGGGCAGGCGCATCTCGTCCACGAGCACATCCACGAAACCCGTACCGCATGGCGGCTTCTGGCCAAACATGATGTTGGCCGACACACCACGCATCGGGTCGAACTCGGCTCCCATGGCGGCATTAAACATGATCTTGGATGTCTCCTCGAAGGACGACTTGGCAAGGACACCGGAATCCGTCTTGCCCATACCGAAGCGGCTGACTGGCACGATGCGGCCGCTAAAGGTCATGCTGTCAATCAGCACCGACAAGTGGTGGTAGTTCACCTTTTCATTCACAAAGACCTCGGACAACTCCTCAAAGAGGGCAAGACGCGCAGCCTCGATGCCAAACACATCGTTGATCTCGTGAATGTCGTTGGAGAAGGAGCGAGTCGGGTCCACACCGGGGAACATCATCAGCTCGTGGAGATTGGTGCCCTCCACATCCAGCACATACTGCTCCTTGCACACGTATCCACCCACCGTCTCGTCAAGGATGAGCTCGTTCTTGACCGTGCGGATGTGTACGCGACCAATATCGTCCAGACCCGTCAGCGGCGTGTCCAGGATCTTTTCCTCGAGATACCGGAGCTGATTGGGATTCTTGATGACCTCGTCAAATGCGAGACGCAGCACCAGGTTCTTAGGCTTGCCATCGCCCACCTCGCCCTCCATGCCCGCGACGCAGCGCACCATCTTGAGCGACGCATTGGCGTGCAGCTTGGTGGCAATCTCCGTCATGTCCATCACCTTGCGGGACACCATCTCGGCTTCGTTCAGGACGATGCGCACAATCCAGCGGGACGCGCAATCTCCATCGTCTCCATCAAACTCATTGTATGCCTCCAGCAAATCCCGGTCCGCATCGACAACCGTCGAGGTCGACAGCGGGTACGGGTCGTAGTAGATCTTGAAGGAGCGCGTAATGTCGCGGATCGTGGTGCGCTGGATCTCCTTCTTCTTGGCAATGGCCTCCTTCTGCGTGACCATTCCGAGCAGATATGCGGTATTGCCGGGACGCTTCGGATTTGCAGAGGCAGAGAGCAGCTCCTCAATGCGGGGCACACCGGAGGTTGCGTTGGCCTTGACCGTACCCGCAGAGTGGAAGGTGTTGAGCGTCAGCTGCGTCGTAGGCTCACCGATGGACTGGGCTGCAAGAGCACCCACCATCTCACCCGCGTGGCAGAGAGACTTGGTGTACTTGAACTCGATGTCACGCATCAGCTCGTCAAAGAGCGCCTCGGTCAGTCGGTGCACAAGGATGGCCTGCTTGGGCGCCAGGTTGTAGCGCAGCAGGGCATGAAACACGCGGTTCTTGGGGAAGCGCTGGATGAATCCGCCAATGGCCTCAACCACGTGCTGCGGCGTCAGGTCCGTCTTGGTGCCGTAGGGATTCGCATACTTCTCGAGCAGACGGCCAATGTGGACCGGCGCCTGAACCTCGCCGTTCTTGCGGTAGCGGAACACCGTCTTGACCAGCAAGTCACGGTCGGCGAGAATGTCGTCCACGAGATCCGGGCAGACATCCACAGGCTCCTTGAGGAAGGAGTTGACATCGGCAGGACTCAAGGCAAACATGCGATAGACAGCCTCCATCGTCATGGTTGAGAGCTCGCAAGGCTGCGACTCGACGCACGTGGTGTCGATACCATCCTCACCGTACGAGAACTGCACGATGGAACCTGTGACGTTGCGCACACTGCCATTATACTCGATATGCTGATCCTCCATGATCTTCATGAGTCGGCGCTGGATGTATCCCGTGTCGGACGTCTTGACTGCGGTATCAATCAGACCCTCACGACCTGCCTGTGCGTGGTAGAAGAACTCGGCAGGCATGAGACCATTCACGAAGGAGTTCTGGACGAATCCGCGGGACTCGATACCGTCGTCGTAGCGAGCAAAGTGCGGCAGAGTACGGTCCTGCAGCGTATACTGAACACGCTTGCCCTCGATATTCTGCTGTCCAAGCAACGCAACCATCTGCGTGATGTTCTGGTCAGAACCCTTGGAACCTGACTTGACCATCTGAACAATGCGGTTGTCGCCACTCAACGACTTGAGCACCTCCTCGTTGATCTCTGCAGTAACCTTCTTCAGCGCACTCGAGATCTTGTCCTCGAGATCCTCACCGTCCGTCATGGAGGAGATGTTGAGGAAGGTTCCCGAATGAACATCCGTGAGAATCTGGGCCACCTTGTCACGACCCTCCTTCATCTTTTGGTTCACAATGGTCCGCGTGGCCTCGTTGGCAATCAAGTCCGCAGTGCCCACCGAGAAACCATAGTACAGGTTGAACTGAGTGACGATACTCTGCATGTCGTTGATGAGCTGGCCGGCACGCTCGCATCCAAAGTCATTGAAGACGACGTGAATCATCTTGCCAATTGCGCCCTTGACAATGACGCCGCTCGTCAGCTGACCGTTCTTGACCTTCATGCCACCCGCAGCAAAGTCCATGAGCGGGAACGCGGCCGAAATCAGCTCGGAACCGGTCCACGGGCGATTCTTGCGGGGGAACTGCCGCTTGATCTTGGACAGCATGTTCAAGGCAAGGTGCTCGGGAATGCGGACCGACTCCTGACTGATGCGGTAGGCACCCGTCATCGTGTCCTGAAACAGCTGGATGATGGGCGAGTTGGTGCGGGGACTGATGATGTTGCGCAGAACCGATGCGAGGTACCGCAGCTCCATGGCCGCAGCAATGCTCTGGGGCACGTGCATGTTCATCTCGTCACCGTCAAAGTCTGCGTTGTAGGGACGGGTGGCGGAGACGTTGAGACGGAAGGTCGAGTACGGCAGAACGCGAACGCGGTGCGCCATCATCGACGCCTTGTGGAGAGACGGCTGACGATTAAACAGCACAATGTCGCCATCCACCAGGTGGCGGTGGACAATGTCGCCGTCGCGCAGATCAATCGTGTCGGGTGTCACGTAGCGCAGACTGACCATGCGCTTATCCTGCTTGAGAAACACGGACTTGGCGCCCGGGTGCTTCTCGGGACCATTTGCAACTGCCTCCAGCAGGCGGTCGCGGTTGTACATGGACACCACCTCGGGGAAGGTCAGGTTCGTCGCAATCTCGAACGGAACACCGAGCTCGTCCAGCTCAATGTTGGCATCGGGCGTAATGACGGAGCGGGCAGAGAAGTCCACACGCTTGCCCATCAAATTGCCGCGGACACGGCCGGTCTTGGCACCGAAGCGCGACTTGAGAGTACGAAGAGGACGGCCCGAGCGCTGGGCAGCAGGTTGGAGTCCCTTGATCTCATTGTCCACATAGGTGGCAACGTCGTACTGCAGCATTGCAGTGTACTTGTCGATCGTCTCGATGGACTCGCCCTTGTCAATCTTGTCGCGGAGACGCTGGTTGTTGCGGAGAACGTCGACCAGCTTGTGGGTCAAGTCGTCCTCCATGCGCTGGTTGTCGTCCATCACGACCGACGGGCGGACGGTCAGCGGAGGCACAGCAAGAACTGTGCAGATCATCCACTCGGGGCGGGAGAAGCGAGGGCTGAATCCGATGCGCGCACAGTCGGCATCGGTGATGCGCTGAAAGGCACGGAGCACCAGCTCCACCTGGAGGGGAGTCGGGACCGGTGCGGGCTCGTTCTGTACGCCTGCCGTGTGTCCCTCGAGAGTCGCGACACGACCGACAGCCTTGGCAATCTTCTTGAAGAGAGGACTGTTGCAGTGCGGACATGACTCGGCACGCTTGCCCTTGGCCGTCAGGTCGCGCACATCCTTGAAGCGGGCCATGCCAGTCGACGTCACCTCGTCAAAGTGGGCGTCATCCAGCAGAGGCTTGGAGCAGGTCAGACAGAGGATGTTGCAGAGCTTCTCCACCGTATCGAAGAACTGATACAGATAGACCGGGCGGGACAGCTGGATGTGTCCAAAGTGACCCGAGCAATACTGGTTGGACAGCTTGCATGTCGGGCAGATCTTGCCGTTCTCAATCACGCCGAAGCGAGGATCGAACATGCCATTGGGAACTGCCTGGGAGGATTGATATGTCTTGTCAGTTGTGACCTCGACCACGCTGCGCTTCAGGATGTCGTCAGGATTAGCGATACCAAACTGAACACCGATGATTGTGTCACCCATTTTACCTCTTGTTATGTTTTCGCTTATATTATTCGTTTTTATCGGCGAGCGACAACAAGAGTTGCCTTCCACAATGCTTCGTTTTCAACCATGCGAATCACGGGTTCTTCACCGTAGATGTTGGAAAGTGTTGCAATCATGATTTCGTACTCTTCGCCGCGCTGTTTCTGAAACAGCTGCGGTTGCTTCAATCGATACTTGCGGATCCAGGTGAGCATGGACCGGGCCATATCTTCCGTCTTGGACGCAGGAATTGGTTTTTCAGCATCCTTCAAGTCCTGCACAAGGTCACCCCACGCTTGCTGATCGAGGAGACTCATTAGTTGGGACGGGCAAAATAATATACAACAATCTGCGTGTTGTCTGCGAAATGATAATATCCATCACCTCCCATTGTCAAATTTTTCGAATAGTATCGAATATTTAATTTAAATGTCGTATCACCTCTTACAACAGGTGAGAAATAGAGTGATACAATTCCGTGAGGATCATTATCAATAGTGTCCGGGATAGTTTTATATCCGCTTAACCATATTTTGTATGCTGAGGGAGCTACCGGAACACTTGTGAAGGATTCATAGTACGAATAAGGGCTTGCTGATTCAAATAACGTGAATTGACTTGTTGAATAAAATCTAATGTTTCCGGTAACAGGGGACAATATTTGTAACGCAGGACCTATTACTCCAGTTGATCCGGTAGATCCAGTGACTCCAGTCGGTCCAACCCCCGTTGCTCCAGTCGGCCCATGTGCTGCTCCGGTCGGTCCGGTCGATGCAGTAGGTCCTGTTCCCGCATTGAATGATCCAGTGGGTCCAGTAGGTCCCCCAGCTCCTACATCCGTGGGTCCGACATTTCCGGTAGGTCCAGTGGATCCAGTGCGCCCAGTCGAACCAGTTGATTCAATACCTGTTACACCCGCCGGACCTGTTGGACCTGTTACACCTTGTACACCAACGGGTCCTCTTATTCCTGTCGTTCCAGTAAACCCTGTAGTTCCTGTTTTACCTGTACCGCCTTGTACTCCAGTGGATCCAAATGGCAATACTCCAGTGGGTCCGGTGCTTCCTGTATTGCTTGATCCACTGGCAGGCGGCCCTACTATTCCAGTAGGGCCATCTGTTCCATACACAAAATTTATGATATTAGGTGGGTCGCCCGAATAGATGGGAGGTATAGTTCCATAGTAGAGATTCGTGATTTGTGTAGTTCCCGATCCACTCCCCTGAACTCCTCCACTTAATGAAAATTGTGAACCCTTGTAGTTATAACCAGGTGGACTATATGTGCTTTGACTGAATATACGCCCATTTAAGTAGCATGTACTCACAACGATAAGCTTTATAACGAACTGCGATGGATGATAGATGTTTGGAGGTTCCAAGTAAAAAGATTGTTCAAAACAGACAGTATATACATTTCCCGGTGAGTGATCAATCTTTGATCCGGAAGTAGGGTTTGCTAAAGCATACAAACTTCCATCGGAATTAACTCCTACAGTCCACGATACACTTCCATAATAACCACCGTCGCCACTACCGACGGAATTTAACCCTAAACTAACAATAGCAGACTTATTGCTAGAAGTTAAGTTAGGTATGGTACCATAGGCCCATGCAGCATACGAAACGCCTAAACTAATTGAAACACCATCGTACGGTCCGATTGAATCAGGCGAAGTGATTGTCCCAATCGTAGAAAAAACCGGAACAGATGTAAATGTTGATTGAAAATTATACGGATTCTGCTCAATCATTGATCCGGACACAACTGGGTTCCACGTAATTAAAAAAGGGCCCATCGAACCTGTTACTGAAAATCCACCAGGACCCGTTGACCCCGTAGTTCCGGTGGGTCCAGTGGGTCCCGTTGTCCCTGTCCCCCGTGGACCCGTTGATCCAGTAGATCCGGTACTTGCAGTGCTGCCGGTAGGTCCGGTTGTCCCTGTAGTCGATGTCGGACCTGTCGAAGCGGTTCCTCCTGTCAAACTGACACCTTTTGTAGCTGTAGGTCCTGTTGAACCCTGTACACCGCGCACGGTGCGTGTTCCTCGACTTCCAGTTCTTCCCGTTGCTCCAGTTATACCTGTTGTACTTGTGTATCCACGCAGTCCAGTCGGACCGGTTGCGCCTGCAGTGAGTCCCGCTGGTCCAGCAGTACCGGGAATTCCCATCGGACCCGCAGGAGCAACTGCTCCTGTTGTTCCTGTACCTCCAGTTTTACCCGTCGATCCAGTCGGTCCCGTATCTTGCGAACCCGTTGCTCCTGTTGCGCCTGTGACAGTTCCCGTAGGTCCCGTCGCACCCGTAGAACCCGTATTTTCAATCGGACCGGTGATACCTGTTGCTCCAGTCGGACCCGTTGATCCATCCCGCAAAGGACCGGTAGGACCTATTGGTGCCCCCACAGCAGAACCAACAACTCCAACGGATCCATACACACCCATTCCACCCGTTGCACCTGTTTTCCCCGTATAGCTGTTGATACCCTTTACACCTGGCGGCGCAGTGGGACCGTTCAACCCGGTTTGACCAGTAGGTCCCGTCGGACCCAGCACCAGTCGAATCCCTGGAGGAAATGCACGTTCGGCAGTGCTTCGACCCGAATACGAGAAGGGATCCATTGTTACATTACATAGAATAGTAAAATGATACATTTACTTGGGCGTTTCCATAGTCGGGGTCCTGTCGAAGTTTAACGGTTACGGTACTGCTATCCGTGAAATATACAGATACAACGGATACATTCGTCGTTACAGTTCCCATCCACGTTGTTTGGAATCCTTGTAACCAAACAGGGTATCCTGCTGAAAGTCCTGTACTTGCGTTTGAAGTAGGATAATCTGTCGGACTAGAGTTTCCATTAAAGTACACAGGTACCGTCAAAAAGTTTATGTTACTCAATCCAGTCGGTCCTGTTGCGCCGGTAGGTCCAGTTGTTCCCGTCGGTCCAGTATATATACTCGGCGGTCCATTCGGTCCAGTTGCTCCCGTCGGACCAGTAGGTCCTGTAATTCCCGTAGTACCTGTAACCGTAACACCTGTTGGTCCTGTCGGACCCGTGACACCTGTAATTCCGGTAGATCCAGTAGGACCTGTTATACCTGGACCTGTCGGCCCAGTCGGACCGGTCGTTCCAGTAACTCCTGTAGGTCCAGTTGTTCCGGTGAATCCGGTTGCAAAGGATCCAGTCGGTCCAGTAGCTCCGGTTACACCGGTAAACCCCGTCTGGGTTGCACCTGTAGGCCCCGTAGGTCCGGTAGGTCCCGTTAGTCCAGTAGGTCCAGTGGGACCCGTATTACCCACATTTGCTCCCGTGGGTCCAGTAGGTCCTTGAATTCCTGTCGGTCCAGTCGGCCCCGTTGTACCTGTTGGACCTGTGGTTCCTGTCGCCCCTGTGGCCCCTGTTGCTCCTGTAGTTGCAGTGGGTCCTGTGGGTCCTGTTGCACCTGTGGGTCCCGTAGTTCCGGTCGGCCCAGTCGTTCCGGTAACTCCTGTCGCTCCAGTAGGTCCAGTAAATCCAGTCGGCCCGGTAGAGCCCGTGGGTCCAGTAGGACCCGTCACTCCAGTGGGTCCAGTGGGTCCCGTTATACCCGTCACGCCTGTCGGACCCGTCAAACTTGCGCCGGTGGGTCCCGTGGTGCCTTGCGGTCCAGTAGGTCCCGTCGGTCCAGTATCTCCGGGGTTGCCTTGGTCACCCTGCTGTCCCGGCGGCCCGTATCCACCAGGCACACCTTGCAAACCTGTCGGTCCCGTGGGTCCCGTTGCGCCGGTCGGACCTGTCTGGTTGGCTCCCGTAGGACCTGTGAATCCCGTAGGCCCCGTGGTGCCTGTGACGCCTGTCGGTCCAGGCGGGCCGGTTGTGCCCGTGTATCCGGTATTCGTTGCCTTTCCGCCGGTTGGTCCTGTGGCGCCCGTCACGCCAGTGGATCCAGTCGCACCTGTTTGGTTTCCGGTAGGACCTGTGGGACCTGTTCCGATAGGTCCCGTTGGACCCGTATATCCGGTAGGTCCAGTCGTGCCCGTTGCGCCCTGGTATTGCGTGTCTCCTGCAGGTCCTGTGGGTCCTGTAGATCCCGTAGTTCCGGTTTGTCCTATAGGTCCTTGGAGACCAGGAGGTCCCTGCAAGATGTTGGGTGCACAGGATACGAGTCCCACACCAGGAACATACTTCGAGAGACTCATTACCTTTTAGATAGAATTTCCCTCCTTAAATCGATGCTCCGTTCAAATACCAGCTGGTACCATCTGAAAATGCAATAGATGGGAATGATGACATTGAATAACTACCCGATGTAGCAGAATTAGAAAGAGTAATATCTATAGACCCAGGGTAAGACAAAAACACGAAAGTACCATTGAGTACAGCGCTTGGTAACCCAACTGTTAGAGTTGGTGGTGGTCCAAATGGGATTGCAGTAAATGATACAATGTTGTTTGATGCCGAGTCAGTTCCAGACAAAACAGATACACCACCTCCAGAACCAACACTTCCTAGAGTAAAAGATGCACCAGGTGCGTTAATCAAATATACACATGAACCTGCTCCGCCGCCACCAGAACTAACTCCCATTGGTCCCGTGGGTCCAGTAGGTCCATTAATTACACCAGCATCAACCCATTCATAACCACTTACACCACCTGCAGTATAGGGGACCCAAATATACACATGTTGTGTAGCTTCTACAACATATGCATCTCCTTCAACTGCACCTCCGGCAGCAATAGCTTCTAATCCAGAATAGAACGAAACATTTCCACGTATAGTAAAATTTGATGCAATAGCGGGTCCAACGGGTCCTGTGGTTCCTGTCACGCCAGTAGTTCCGGTGTCTGCAGTGGGTCCTGTGGGTCCTGTATCTCCAAGAGGACCTGTCGTGCCTGTGGTTCCGGTATATCCAGCAGGTCCTGTCGTGCCTGTGGGTCCTGTCCCAACAGGTCCAGTCGGTCCAGTATCTCCTGTATATCCAAGGGGTCCTGTTGTGCCTGTGGGTCCTGTCCCAACCGGTCCAGTCGGTCCGGTTGATGCAGTCGGTCCTGTGTCGCCAGTCGCTCCACCACTTGCAAATAGTATCCAAGCTGTATCTGCGCTTGGCGGTGTATTACCGTAGACACTTGTCACGCAAATATATGCAGAGTTGCGGTAAAGTACCACGTCGTTCGGATAATAGTACCCATGTGTCGTTCCGGACCAAGCTCCATAGAATGAGAATCCGGGGCCGAAGGGTCCAGTCGTTCCAGTAGGCCCAGTGGGTCCAGCCATTCCAGTTGTTCCGGTAAATCCGGTAGGACCCATGATTTGACCGCCGTCATTGAATGCACCACCTGCCCATATCCACAAGTGACCATCGATCGTGGTGATGAATCCATCTCCCGGTGTCCGGATTTCATATGGGATGTCCGCCTTTGTCGGGAATGATCCTTTGATCATAAACGGGGGACCAGCAACTCCGGTGGTTCCAGTTACACCTGTTGGACCTTGAAATCTACCTGTATCTGTAAATCCGACACCATTCCATATCCACAAGTGGCCATCATTTGTTGTCATGTAGGCATCTCCTACTTTTGGTAGTGGATCGCCTAATGCAATGTAACCAATTTCAACATAGGATGGAACCTGCCCCTTGATTGTAATCGATGGACCCACTGGTCCTGTTGTTCCGGTTGGTCCCGTAGTTGCAGTTGGTCCCGTTGGTCCCGTCGATGCAGTTGGACCTGTTGTTCCTGTAGGTCCTGTAGGCCCAGTTCCAATGGGACCTGTTGCGCCTGTTGTACCTGTTGTGCCAGTAGATGCTGTAGGTCCCGTACTTCCGGTAGCTGCGGTGGGCCCTGTTGCTCCGGTAGGCGCAGTAGGGCCCGTAGTTCCTGTCGATGCTGTCGGTCCGGTTGTGCCGGTAGCAGCAGTTGGACCTGTTGTGCCTGTGGGAGCTGTGGGTCCAGTTGTGCCTGTCGGCGCGGTGGGTCCTGTTGCTCCTGTGGGAGCTGTTGGTCCCGTAGTTCCCGTAGTTCCCGTAGGCGCAGTCGGTCCCGTCGGTCCA
>Ga0208379_1000918_pt1 | contig 11999 bp, 13 predicted proteins | sample CryBogCBE02Aug07_FD_184559 | JGI IMG/M metagenome (GOLD analysis project Ga0208379, IMG submission 184559) | Freshwater microbial communities from Crystal Bog, Wisconsin, USA - CBE02Aug07 (SPAdes) | ecosystem: Environmental > Aquatic > Freshwater > Lake | place: Crystal Bog, Wisconsin, USA... | reverse complement strand
AAAGGTGGAGGAGAAGCTTGCGACCCAGTATAGTCTCCCTATCAAGGTGGTCAAGGTCAAGAAGGCGGTGGACACGGAACTCACGATTCTTCACGATGCGATCCGCAAGTTTATCATTGATCACAAGGATCTGTTTAGAACAGCCACTCATATTCTTTTGGAAAACCAGCCGGTTCTAAAGAATCCGACGATGAAGAGTGTGCAGATTCTCCTTTTCGCCACTCTACGCGATGTGCTGCAGCCGGCCCCTCCCCAGCTTCTTCTTGTTCACGCAGGAAAGAAGGTGCAGGTGGACGCAAAGGGTGATGAGGGCTACAAGGACCGAAAGCAGGCTTCCGAGGCGAAGGTGAGAAAGGTAATTGAAGACAAGGTGGTCGACAAAGTCACATGGGCCACATTCTTCGCCTCCCACGCAAAGAAGAACGATTTGGCGGATGCGTTCTGTATGTGTGTAGATAAGCTCGGATAAAAAAAGATGGATGTGCCGGCGTTCAAGGATGCTCCGCCTGCGCAGTTCAGATTCTACATTATCTTTCACAAGTTTCTAACTTTAGAAGCCTATGAAAATGTCAATCCTCACTATATAAAAACATATTGTCGTTTTGCGGGTGTAAATAGAAAAATACCGAAGATTGGACCTGATACACTAGCCCCCTATGTCTTTGAGGAATGGCAGCTCCCTGTCTACAACCCCCTTTATCAACTTGCTAAATACTGTGAGAGCAGTGTCTTTTTCCATACTTACTTGAACCCTGAGCTCATGCTGGATCCATTTAAATTCGTGGGATTTCTCCATTATGACATGGTCTTAGATAACAGACTTTTTGAATTCATTGAACATTGTCTTGAAGAACTGAAGGATTCTTCAAAAACCCTTTTCATTTTCTATGCAGATGCGGCTGAACCCCATATTAACCAGAATTCTGTGAATAATGACAGATTCGGATATGAACTCTGGGAAAATGTCATAAATCTTTACAATACAATGCACGGAACAGAGTTCATCCTAGACGACGTAAGAACAAATTCTATTCCTCTTTATCATTCATATTTGGTTCCAAAGGGTATCTTCAAAGAGATGATGGCCTTTGCAGATCGTGCAATTCCGCGCATATTTGATTTACTTGGCTGTGACATTACCCATCTTCCGTATCATATTGAGCGCTGCCATGGAGTGTTTTTGCTCTTGCACACACTTGACAAGAAAATTGATAGATGGGTTCAATTACCCGGTATAGATCACCGTGACGATCTGAAGGATCCTTGGCAAGAGCAACAAACCGCGTAAGAATGGAGTTTAAAAAAGGGGGACCAAAACCAAGAAAGAAGATGTCAGGAGGTATCTCACTTCGTGAAATGGAGGAGGTTGCCTTTTCTCTCGGCGGGCCTGGTGACCTTGGTAATGTAATTGATATTACGGACAGCAATGATGCGCTCGGCCTCGGCATGTTGGCCAACCCCTCAAAATCGATGGGCGCCGGCGAAATGAAGACATTCAGCGTAGCACCGGCACAGGGCCCCACAGGTCTTTCCGATATTGAAGTGGCGGATATTGGCTCTGAGCCGATTACTCTTAACCTGGGCGGCGGCGGCTCGCAGTTTCCTTCCTCTTCACCGATTGAGATTGAGTTCAAGCATGCCGAGACGGACAGAAATGTCTTCTCCAATCCGCAGACGGCGACGGGTCCGACCATCTCGCTGAGCCCTGCACCGCAGCGTGGGAACCCCGAGGAGGAGAAGAAGGAGAAGATTGAGTTTCTGAATAAGCTCCAGCGTCTGGAGCAGAAGGGGTTTCAGCTTTCTCGCCGTTTCACGATGGACAATGGCCTCGATGAGATCAAGCAGGAGTATATGCGCCTGATGGACGCGCGCAACCTCGAGGTGTCTCTCAAGTTCCAGCGCCAGGCCATGATCGGCGTGGTGACGGGCATGGAGTGGCTCAACGGTCGCTTTGATCCCTTTGACCTCAAGCTCGATGGCTGGTCCGAGTCCGTGCACGAGAATGTGGAGGATTTCGATGAGATCTTTGAGGAGCTCTATGACAAATACAAGGATCGTGGAAAGATGCCGCCTGAGCTGCGCCTGATGACAGCCCTGGCTGGATCAGGATTCATGTGCCACGTGAGCAACACGTTCCTCAAGTCGCGCATGCCGTCGGCGGATGACGTTTTAAGGCAGAACCCTGAGCTGGCGCGCCAGTTCGCGCAGGCGGCTGCACAGGGCGCGGGACCTGGCTTCGGTAACTTCATGGGTATGGCCATGGGTCAGACGCAGCCCCAGGGTCAACAGCAAGGCCAGGCTGGCGCCTTCTTCCAGTCGCCGCAGCAGCAGAGGGCTCCGCAGGCGGTCGCCTCCGTCGAGCAGGAACCGGTAAAGCAGACGGCTCGCAAGGAGATGAGAGGGCCGACGGGAGTCGATGATATCCTCCGCAGCTTTGAGGAGGCGAGGGCGAGAGAGCCGAGCTCTGCGCGTAGCGAGCAGGCCGCGGTGGCGGCTGTTGAGATTCAGAGCATGGCGTCTGACGATCTCCAGAGCGCTGTTGAGAGCACACGCACTGGGCGCACTGGGGGTCGTCGTAGAAGACAGGTGACGGGTAATGTTGTTAACTTGGCCCTTTAATTAACGTCATGACGTCAAGTCAAAGCTCCTTGAATATGACCAATATTGGTTAAATACACCTCATGAAGATCATACTTCTTACGATCCGTATTCTTAGGGGCAGGAGCAGCCTGTCCCTTTGCCAACTTATCCGTTAGCTTTCTGTAAATATCAGCCTCTTCAGGCGTTAAAACAGTCGCTTCAGAACCAGAGGCCATCTCTTCATGATGTGCTGGCCCCTCGTTTTTAAACATATAGAGTGAGCTCTTTTCATTGAAAATGTATCTCAGCACAATAATGGCAAGAATAGAGAGCCAAAATGCGACCGATACATTACGTGTTGCAACAAAGCAGACAACGAAAATGAGAATGGCGCGAACCCAAGTTGTCTGAAAGAACTTTTCCTGCTCCTTTGTCACTTCCATGGCGAGAAAACGGCCACCCAAGTTCAGAAGAATCATTGTGACGCCGATGAAATACGGATTGGTATTGAAAGCAGCAAGGGTTGTTTCAATTGGATTCAATGGGCCTGTGATCATAGGAGCTATTAAGGGTGGTGCCGTCGTCAGGCTCATCTCTGCTATTGTCGTGACTTTTTGTCGGAGTGATTGAAATCAGTCCCAAGGTTTTATGAAATGCGGCATATCCATAAAGTAGAAGAAAAGAGCCAGTCCTACCATCATGCCAACGCGAGGGCACCATGCAATAGAGGCGGCAAGGAAAAGTATTAAGAGGACTCTCCAGAGGGGATACACATAGAGGGACACAAGAGCCTTAGGATAGGGTGTTTGAACAAGTGCGCCATAATAAAGATTCCAAATGAAAAATAGTGTAATTACTACAAGACGTGCTGCACTGTCTATTTTGTTTACAGGATCCATATCCTTCCTCTGCTTTAACGGCTAGAAGATTTAGAATCTTGGACAGAGGAGCGAGCCTGTAGATCATCATCCTGAACGGGCGCAGTCTTCACCTTTTCAGCCTCGATCGCAACGGGATTCTCATTAAGGATCTCTTCCACCCACCATCTCTTCTTTTCATCTACGAACTTCAGACTGTAATTGCCATTCTGGAAGCCTTCATATGAACCGGGAACGGTTGAAAGAACAAGTGAAATAAACATAACAGTGAGAATGCCATAGAACCATCCACCCGTCATAAGAATACCGATCAGACCTCCAAAAAGGAAGAGACGGCCAAGTGTTGTAGAGGCCTGTTTTCTAACATGCATAGGAATACTCGTAGGAAAGGTGATTCCTAAGACCAGAAGGATCGTTATAATGACCTGAACATTGCTTACGTGTTTCATGGAGAAATCTACAAGTATATTTCTCACGCCTCCAATCATCACCGGAGGAACTGTGGGTGCTGCCATCTTCTTTTTCCCGATATGATTTTCTAATGGAAACATCAGAGTGGGATGGAGTTTTGTCTCCTACAGGATGTATTCCCAAATTGGAAAAAAGATATGGAAGGCCCTACAGAAGCCAATATTAGTGCTGGCTGCACGGATATGAAATCGGCGGAGAGGGCCAGAAAAGAACAGAAAAAACGTGCTAAAAAATGCAAAGATCCTTCTCTTCGTTACCTGGAACCCGATGCAGACCGCCCGTCGTTCGCGAACAGGGTGGAGGAAGAGGTTCTTCCTATGAATTCAAAGACGGGCACGGTAGAAGCTCGCCCTTTTGGTGGCGAGGAGGGCTTCCAGGTTCAAGTTACGACTCTTCCGAAGAATCTTCCCGGGACCAACGCGACTCCCAGCCAGAAGACACCGAGCTACTTTGGAGCCTCAGAAGATGACGATAGTGAAGAGGGGTTTGCATCATTTACGAATATAATTGGTGATAACCCTGCTTATAAGCTCATGCCTGATGAGATTACTCTTCCTACGCCGTCACTTGACGAGGCGTGGAAGCCGCTCACCCCGTCTGGCGCGCCGACTGCCTTTTTCCAGTATCTGAAGGGGCCGACTGCCGAGTATCAGCGTCCTCCTCCTACAGTTGCCCCCACACCTTCTGAGCATTTATCTTCAAAGTTCGATGAGATTTTCAAGCGTCTGGATCAGCTTGAGAGTGAGAGGCGTCAGTCCACACAAACAGAAGTGTTGCTTTTTGTGGGGAGTGGTTTAGTGCTTCTCTGTTCACTTGACTTTCTTACTCGTAGAGCGTGAGGTCTTGGACTTCTTAGACTTTTTTGTTTTCCGCTTCGGAGCACGAACATGTCTTTTCCCGCCCTTTACAAGCGGAGCGAGTTCTGCCTGGAACTGTGCGTGAGTTGCATTATTAATATGATTTGCTTTGGCTGTATGTGCGACGGGAAGGGAAGTAGGCGCGTGGGCAGCGGCCACAGGTGCCACATGGGCAGCGACCACAGGTGCCACAGGTGCCGCATCACTAGGGGTAGTAGCCCTCTTTCCAAACGGCCCAAGAGCTTCCAGAAGTCTGGATCTAGACGGCGTAGTCTTCAAACTAGAGATCACTTCGTGACCAACCCTGTTATACTCTCCAAGATTGATAGTCGTCCGAGCCGCTCCTGGCTTAGGAGGAAGAGTAGGCGCCATTGATCTCGGCTCAGATCCAAAGGTGGCTGCCGCACCGTGTAAATTGTGCTGCTTATTAATCAAGAACTGCTCCTTCTGCTTTCTGAAGACTTCATCGAGGGCAGCTTGTAGTTCCTGTGACTTTGTCTTGTAGGTCTTTGTCATTGTATTCAGCTGGCTCTGTGTCTTTGCATTTACATCTTTCTGCAAAGAATTCCAGCTTGCGGCATTTCCCTTTTTCTTTAGAGCAAGCGCCTTTGTGAATACATCCTTTCTCATTGTTTCAAGGCCATCCTTGAAACTTGCGAATGTCTTATCTGCAGCCGCGGCACTGAGGCCGTAAAAACGCCCTTCAAGAGGTTTGGTGGGAACATCGCCGAAGGATGCGATTGGCTTTCCATCTTTTACAAATTTGCTGTTGACCGCGGCAGCAACATCGTAATCCATAAATGTTTTATCAACATAAGAAGACTTTGTTTTGAGTTTTGGATCACTAAGCCTGAGATCAGACGCGCTGTGCTTTCCATCAATCCATGGCTTTTCCGCCGTCTCGGCGGCAGGAAGAGCTTCTTTCAAATCCCAATCAACTCCCTTGATAAGAGAACTGAAAGGTCCTGTTGTTATTTTTTGTAATTCCGTAGACATCCCTACTAAGGAAGAGGATTTTACTTAGTATGGTTGTTTTTAACTTATACCGGTGGCGCTTAAAATTAAGGAAGCTCAAGAGCTTCCTTAATTTTAAGGCTTACCACCATATACGTCGTAAGTGCCGGCCAAGGCCGACCCTTAGGGTAGGACATTTTAATTAAAAGTCACGACGGTATCTAACGGCGTTTCGTTGCCTTACCCTTGCGATTGTGGCGCTTTCTGCTGCGACCTCCGCCGAGTCCAGCAAAAGGATCTGGATGACTTGCTGACGAATTAGGTAGGGTAACTCCCATACTAGTAAGTTGCTTCTCTAACTCAACAGGATCTAGACGAGGCGCGGGAGGAGCAGGTGCGGGAGGAGCAGGTGGTGGGGATAGAGGCTTCACAACCCCCGCGGCGGGGGCGGGTTTTAGAGGACCAATCTTAATATTCTCAATACCTACATTAAACGGGCTAGGCTTTGCTTTACCACTAGAATTATTTACCGATGATCCAAGCTTATTACGAGTATTGAGTTTCTTTAATGCGTTAATGGCGCTAGTCATAGAAGGGATAGGGGGAGGCGCAGCGGGGGCGGGAGGAGCAGCAGCCACTGGCTTACGTAGTGTTAGATTAGGCTGCTTGTAAGAAGCATTAATCTGCCCTGTATTTACTCTTCTATGTGCCACATTATAAGCTGCAAGGGCACTTGCAGTTATATTGGCATGGGGATTGCTAGCAGCAGGCTTAGCGCCTAATCCAAAAGTAGGCAGGCTAAAAAAGGGTTTCACAGGCGCAGAAGGATTCTCAGGGTTGAATGTTCTGGCGGTATCCTGCAGCTCTGCAATGAGATCTAGTGCGGGCTGCTTCATGTTTTCCTCTGAGGCAACCGGTTCAGGTGACCATCCACTTGTGCCCCTTACTATATCAGCCCGCTTTTGGATCTCGGCGCGACGGAACGCCTCATATCTCTTCTTTGCTGCTGTGTGTCTAGCCTTTAGCGTATTTGTTAAACCTGTTACATATTTCTGGAAGATGGAGTCCATTGTAGATAGACTCTTTGATGTCTCAGAGTTCATTCCCTTTTTAATAGAGTTCCACGAGTTCTTCTCTTTCTTTGTAGCATTTGTGTATCTGCGTGTGTAGTTAACAAGCTGCGAAGGATTGTAGGTCTGCGCAAAACGGGTGAATGTATTTTGAGCCGCGATAGGATTCTTACCGTAGAAGCGGCCCTTTGATAGTCTCTTCTTTAAAGAAGTGGGCTTGACATAGGCACCCTTCTCATTCTTAAGAGTCTTCCATGAAGGATTCGATATATTGTATTCATCGAACTCTCTGTTAACAAATGAAGTATTTGGGTTTCTGTTCTTTAGGCGCTTCTCAGAGGAACCTGATCTGCCTGTCCACACCTTCTGTAGATCATCCTCTCCAGGAAGTATTCCTTCAGCATTCGCACGCATCCAGTTCTTTCCCTCTTGGACTGTCTGCAGGAGGCCGAGACGTGTTGTTTCAGGTTGAACTGTGGCGACTGCAGGAGGAACAGGTGCAGCAGGTGCAAGAGGCGCACCAGAGACAGCAGGCGCAGTTCTGCCCCAAGTTGCGGGATTATACCAAGATCCGCCACGTTGCATTCTATTAAGTGATAAGAATATATCAATTAGTAGATTTTAATTAAAGAATTTACTTAGTAACAGCCAATATTCTTATTAGTTGTCTTTGTAAATCATTACAATTACTATGTCCTGCAGGCCGAACATTCACTGCGTGACCTGTTTTGGTATTTTCAATTCTAACTGATCCATTCGGCCCCTTAGATGTAACAACACCTGAGGGACCAGAATGAGTAGCAGCCGTAGTTCCAGTTGCAGCGGCGGCAGCCTCAGTGGCAGCGGCGGGATCAGCAGCGGTGGGATCAGCGGCAGCCGCACCAGGGGCAGCCGCTCCTAATGCCGTAGCACCCGCGGCGCCTGTAGCACCTAGAAGGCCAGCTGTTAAGCCAGAAGACGCGGTTGCAGGCTTCGCGGTAGCAGTGGTCGCAGGCTTCGCGGTAGCAGTGGTCGCAGGCTTCGCGGTAGCAGTGGTCGCAGGCTTTGCGGCTGCAGGAGTGGCAGGCTTCGCGGTAGCAGTGGTTGCAGGCTTCGCGGTAGCAGTGGTTGCAGGCTTCGCGGTAGCAGTGGTTGCAGGCTTCGCGGTAGCAGTGGTCGCAGGCTTCGCGGTAGCAGTGGTCGCAGGCTTCGCGGCAGGGGCAGCAGCACCACCCTTCATCCGCCGACTCAGATTGCGACTCAGCTTGCGAGTCTTTCTATTTACCTTGCGCCCCTTCCTGGTTACTTTACGCACAGCCATACTTAAAATACCTTAAGAAATAAAAGCGAACCCAGGATATTTCTCGTGAAGCTCCTGCAATAAAGTGGCAAATGCTTCTCCTGGCTTGAAGCCAGCCGAATTCAGCTTGGGCTTATTCACATACAACCTACCAAACAGTTTCTTGAGTGTAGATTTATCTATCACAATGAGATCCAAATAATACTCCCCCTCTTCAACCGTAGGCTCTGTTCCTCCACTTAGATTCACATGATCCAAAGGAGTAATTTCAGAAGGCCATTTTCCAGGGGGCGAATCGGAGACCTTCTTTTCCTTTTTTGCTAAAGGTAAAGGCGAAGGCGAAGGCAAATCCTTTCCTTTCATAAATCCATGTGTAAACACCTTATTCAAGAACTGCCGCGTCGTATCGCACGAGGCTTTCGCCAAAATAGATGTATCTTCAAAACACTTCGTTACAACAATACTCGTCAGAAACTCCGCCACCTTCTCTTTCCACGTAGACGATCCGAAAATCTCCGCGCACAATTCAGGCGTCAGATTCAGATAATTCAAAAACGCAGCCTCTTCATTTGAATAGAGGCCCTCTAGCCAATTTACCTTTACACCATTTCCTTCCAGAGGAATACGAAATACTCGCTCAACCCCATCAATCTCGTGCTCGAACACGGGGGCATGAGAAAAGAACTGTGGGTTGTCCTCACCCCCCCTGAATTCTCCAGCCAATGGTGATAAATCCACACGTCTTCCATCAGGAGTTCTGCATAACATAGGAGATTGTGACTCTTCGCCTAGTCTGAACAGAAATGTTGTTTCACCTGATGCCACCTGCAATGTATCTTTGAGATCCTTTCCATTCAAGATAGCAATAAGGTTCTCGCATGCTCCCTGTGTTTTAACTACGTTTGTCAAGCCATTCGCTACAACTATGCAATACTTCTGAAAATTCATATCCTCTGTCGCAGCCGAATTGATCGCGAAGGCTGTTTTGTCTTTTAGTAACATTGTATGAATAGAAGGAAAATTCACATTCTTGCTTTCATAGATCTGCCGACTGTGAGAAAAGATAATGCCTTCATGGTCTCCAATCTTCTTTTGTAAAATAAGATGAGAGGTGCTGAGGAAATTTAGAAGAGGCCACTGCGGTTCCGCTAGAAGTTTCTCATACAAGGCGCATCCTGTCTCCCACATTGTATCTCCCTCTTCGCGAATCACATAGACAGAACCATGATTCAGTTCATAGAAACGCAAAAATAGATAAAGAAGAGAGGCCTGCTTCTCTTTTCCAAAGAGCGGTCCCATGAAGACGATTGCATTTCCCTCTTCAAGCTTATCATCTCTGAAGAGTTCACTTTCATAGAGAAACTCGAGAACATGGAGAAACTGTGTTACATTTCCCTTGATAGGGGGGATAACTGCAATTCTTTTCGTAGAAGAGGGTAATACTTCGATAAAAGTGCTGGCTGGAATTCTTGAATGCTGGCCTGCAGTGAGAGGCTCGCAGATCTCATAGGTGGGAATAGATGCAGACTGCTCATTATCTGAGCTATCATACCGCTTCCACTTTCTCATCATGTGATCGGTATAGGATCTGATCATTTCAAGAAGTTTTCCCTTTGTCTCTCCTGTGTAAACAGATGCCTCCACATTTTGAACATATTCTTGTATTTCTGCCATCTCCTCTTGTGTGATGAGTGGATTGTAGACTTCTACTTGAACAGGATGAAGAGACGGGGCAGGGGCTGGAGGAGCTGTAGGCCGCATGAGGGTGGGTTGCACTTGCTTCTTCTTCTGCGCCTTAGGAGGTAAAGGGGTCGTCGGTTGAGGAGGTAGGTTAGTGCGGAGTTTTGAAGTAGGACTTTTCGTTCGTATACTTCCATGAGTATTTGTTACTGCTGTAGGCTTGGTTTCAGAAGAGCCCATTGTAGTGACTACAGGCGAAAAACCTACGCCGCCCCCAACTCCTGCTTCGCCACCACCTCCTGCTTCGCCACCACCAACCACCTTGTGAATAGGAACAGTCTCGCCACCCTGAAACTCTGAGACGCTATAATTATATCCATCTGGTGCAGCACCGCCACCACCCATCACCTTTGTAATTGTTTCTGTTCCTCCTGAAAAAACACTCACGTCTGGATTATGTCCTGGCGGTGCGCTCATCCTGTTGCCAACTCATAAAAAAAAGAGGCCACAGGTAACGTCGTGACTTTATTTTAAAGAAGCTTTAGCTTCTTTAAAATAAATGTCCAACGACTAATCACCTGCTATAGGCAGGGCCGGCCTAAGAAGTCCCAGCCTCTTCCATCAGACAATGACAGACGCCACGCAGATTGATCCTGACCCGCAAACTCGTCGCCGTAAGATACATTGTAAACAGGAGCTCATCGTGGCATCTTTACAGCGATTCTACAATGATAGAGAAGACATTGATGAGATTCTCCAGATTCTTCAGGGAACCTCTGTCATTAGTCTCCGTCTCATTGACTGGTTCGTGACGAATTATGCCAAGGCGCACAGCACATCCTATATTCTGAACAATCAGGAGTTTCTTGTTTATCTCAACTATAAGAGTCAATTAAAGGCTTATAGTAAAAAGTTATTTGATCCGTTCTGCCGTCGCGAGCGTATTCTTTTTCAGATTGGCACTGTTACACCCTTTCTTACAACCGTCGGAAAGCTCAATTTCTTCCGCTGGGCCATTGAAAAGGGTATTCTTGACCACATCCGTTCCCACATGCACGAGATTGAAAAGGAGATGAATACCTTCATGCGCACAATGCAGAAGGAGAAGAAGTCTCAGGCCTCAAGCACTGCCTCAAGCACGGCCTCAAGCAGCACAGTCCTCTCAGCTCAAACCTCTTCTACCAAGAGCTCCACGCGCAGACGCACAGCCAATAAGGAGATCTCAACGGTGAAGATCATGCAGAAGCACGAGATGGCTGTTGAGGTTAGGTTCGATTAGAACCACGGTAATCCTTTGTAATATCATCCTTCTTCGGCCGAAGCAGTTCATAGGAGAGTAAACTATTCATATTATTGGACTCCACATATCCCTCGGGAATCCAACGGCTTGTAAATCCCCGCTCGAGAATACGTTTCGTTTCTGTAGCGGCCCTTTCTGCCCCCTTATCCTCATGCACGACACTCCTCAGCTCTCGCACCGCATTTCGCGGATCATTGGCTGGATCATACCGATCAAAATAGGGATTCATTCCCATTTGCGGTCCATTGGCAATAAAGGGCTGACTCTGTCTATAATCATTCACTGCTGTTCTCGAATTAATCGGATTCATATCAAGTAAAACTCTGGCTCCGTTTCCGTCATGACGATCATGGGTGAGCGACGGTCCATCTGTCTGCCATTGCTCAAAAAACCGGGCATTTACTGTGTCACGCGTAGAGGTCTCTTTTCTTGCGCGTAACTGCATAGAAGGGGGAGGGATTCTTGGCTCACCAGCGTAAAGGAATGGCTCGTTCATACCTAATTAGTAGAGGGTATGTTTATACTTCCATTTATTCACATCAAAAAGAAGTCTCATTCGGTTCTCCAGATTTTCCTAGCAAAAGGGGGCACAGCTCTTCTAACAGCGGACGATCCTGCGACTTTTTGTAGAGAGAATGATATCCCCTTTTCTTCTATTAGGCAAAAAGACAACATAGCTTTTGTGAATGTCATTCAAGGCGAGCTACAAGGGGAAGCCTTCTATTCATTTCACGAGGAGGGGGCGGCCGACCTGGAAGTCTGGAAGACATTTGTCTGGATGGGAGAAAAGGAGACTGATTCTCTGAATGTCAATAAGCAGTATAACCTGTATCCGTCCGTATCAGGATACAGCCCCTATACCTTACTAGTAGATTGCATGGTCTAAGAAGATAGCGCCTTATATATCTATATGAATCCTAACCCCTTCCC